>Ga0209131_1000300_pt1 | contig 35857 bp, 34 predicted proteins | sample GraSoi_2013_40cm_FD_185826 | JGI IMG/M metagenome (GOLD analysis project Ga0209131, IMG submission 185826) | Grasslands soil microbial communities from the Angelo Coastal Reserve, California, USA - Sample 9_17_2013_40cm (SPAdes) (version 2) | ecosystem: Environmental > Terrestrial > Soil >...
GCGCGAGATGAATCCGGGATACACCAGCCGCTCGCGCGCCGCCTTCACGTCGTGCAACACGCGACCCAGGGCAGCGCTCTGCGCCGCGACCTGCGCGTATTGCTGGCTCGCCTGGACGATCCCCGCGAGATATCGCTTCGCGCCCTCGGTCACGGCCGGCAGCCGCGCCTTGGCGCGTTTCTTCTGCTCTTCGTACGCCTTCGCCGTTCGCGGCGCATCGTCGTCGCCGATGAACGCGCGATCGACGATCGCGGCGAGCATGTCGGCCTTGAGTTTCTCGGTGGGAATCGTCGCCTGGAACTTGAGCGCGATGGGATTGAGATCGCTCATGCCGCGTTCGAGGCTGCGCAACGGCTCCTTCATCTCCAGGCCCATCAGCACCTTCACGCCCTCGCGATGCTCGGCCCGCGCGCGCTCGGGCGTGTCGTACATGCGGATGGCGACGGACTTCGCATCCGCGGCGGGAGACAGCGCAAGATATCCGGTGAGCGCCTGGTTGCCGCGCCTGAAAGTCACCGTCTCCGGCAGGTCGCCGAAATCCCACGACGTGATGCCCTCGCGCTCCATGCCGGGCTTCGACTTGGCGAGCGTCACGGTCGCGGCTTCGCCCAGGCGCCTGCGCAGCTCGGCCAGGTCGCGGCCCATCGCGAGCTCGCGCTTCGCATCGTCCACGATTCGGATGTTCATCCGAAGGTACGCCGGCGCCTCGTCCTTCGACCAGATGTCGGATTCGAGGCGCTCGCCGGCGATGCGGGATGCGTAGTCGAGGACGGCATCCTTCACGTTCTTCCCGCCCGGCGGGGTGCGCTCGAGGAATTGCGTCACATGATCGGGCACCGGCACGAGCTGCGTGCGGATGCGCTTGGGCAGGGCCTTCATCGTCCAGGCGACCTTGTCGCGCACCATCCCGGGCACGAGCCAATCGATCGCCGCCTCGTCCACCTGGTTCAGCATCGCAAGCGGCACGTTGATCGTGACTCCATCGAGGGCGTGCCCCGGCTCGAAGCGGTAGGCGAGCGGGAACGTCGCGCCATCCATCTCCCGCGTGCGCGGGAAGAGCTCCTCGGTGATCGACTCCGCGCCGTGGCGCATGAGGTCTTCGCGCGTGAGCTCGAGGAGATCGGGTTTCTTCTCGACCGCCTTGCGGTACCACGCGTCGAAGCCGCGGGGGTCGCGGATGTCGCGCGGGATCTGCCGGTCGTAGAACTCGAAGAGCACGCGCTCGTCCACCAGCACGTCGGGGCGCCGCGCTCGGTGCTCGAGATCCTCGATCTCGCGGATGAGCATGCGGTTGTGCGCCCAGAAGGGGTGCGGCGATTCGAATTCGCCCGCGACCAGCGCGCCTTCGATGAAGATCTCCCGCGCGCGAACCGGGTCGATGCGCGCGTAGCTCACCTTGCGGCGCGCGGCGAGCACGAGGCCGAAGAGCGAGACGTTCTCGTAGGCCACCACCTCGCCGCGCTGCTTGTCCCAGTGCGGCTCGACGCAAGTCCGCTCGACGAGGTGGGTGGCCGCCTTCTCGATCCAATCCGGCTCGACGCGCGCGACGTTGCGGGCGAACACGCGCGTGGTCTCCTGCAGCTCACCGGCCATGATCCAGCGCGGGCGGTTCTTCTTCAGCCCCGAGCCGGGCCAGATGTGGAACTGCAGGCCGCGCGGCCCGTGATAGGGGTCGCCGTCCAGCGCCTTCATGCCCACATTGCCGACGAGCCCCGTGAGGAGCGCGCGATGCACCTGCTCATAGGTGGCGGGCGCCGGATTGTCGCGAATCTGGAGCTCGCCCGCCATCTCGCGCAGCTGTCCGGCGAGGTCGCGCCACTCGCGCATGCGCACGTACGACAGGAAATGCTCGCGGCAGGTCTCGTAGAGCTTGCGGTTCGATTTCTTGTGGGCGAATTGCTCGTCGAAGAATTTCCAGAGATTGAGGAGCTGGACGAAGTCGGAGGCGTCGTCGCGGAACTCCTCGTGCGCGCGGTCCACCTGCTCGCGCAGCTGCCGTGGACGGTCGCGGGGATCCTGGATCGAGAGAGCCGCGGCGAGGATCACCATCTCGGAGAGGCACTGGTGCTCGCGCGAGCCCAGCAGAAGCCGCCCGACCTTGGGATCCACCGGGAGCCGCGCGAGCTCCTGCCCCAGGCGCGTAAGCCGCCGTTCGCCATCGATCGCGCCCAGCTCGAAGAGCTCGCGGTAGCCGTCCTCGATCTGGCGCGCGGTCGGTGGCTCGATGAAGGGGAACTCCGCGATGGATCCCAGCTCGAGGGCCGCCATGCGCAGGATCACCGAGGCGAGCGACGTGCGCAGGATCTCGGGCGTGGTGTAGTCCGGACGCCCGGCGAATTCCTCCTCCGAGTAGAGGCGGATCGCGATACCGCTCGCCACGCGCCCGCAACGGCCCGCGCGCTGGCGCGCCGCCGCCTGCGATACCGGCTCGAGCCGCTGGCGCGGCGAATAGCGCTTCACGCGCGCGAGCCCCGTGTCGATCACGAAGTGCACGCCGGGCACCGTGAGCGAGGTTTCCGCGACGTTGGTCGCGAGCACGATGCGACGGTGCGCCGAGCGCTCGAACACGCGGTCCTGCTCCTCGGCGGACAACCTCGAGAAGAGCGGCAGGATCTCGGTGTTCCTCGGGTGGTGCTTGCGCAGCGTCTCGGCCGCCTCGCGGATCTCGCGCTCCCCCGGCAGGAAGACGAGGATGTCGCCGCTGCGGCTGGTACGGTCGATCTCGTCCACGGCCTTCGCGATGGCCTCGTTCATGTCCACCGGCTCGTCGTCTTCGTCCTGCACCTCGAAGAACTCGGGGCGGTAGCGCACCTCGACGGGATAGGTGCGTCCCGACACCTCGATCACGGGCGCGCCGCCGAAGAATTTCGAGAAGCGCTCGGTGTCGATGGTGGCCGACGTGACCACGACCTTGAGCTCGGGGCGCACCTCCACGAGGCGCCGCAGGTATCCCAGCAGGAAGTCGATGTTGAGGCTGCGCTCGTGCGCCTCGTCCACGATGATGGTGTCGTAGGCGCGCAGCGTGCGGTCGGAGTGCGTCTCGGCGAGCAGCACGCCGTCGGTCATGACCTTGAGGACGGTGTCGCGCTTGGTCGCGTCCTGGAACCGGATCTTGTGGCCGACGAAGCCCTTCGGGAACGCGGGCAGCTCCTGCGCGAGCCGGTGCGCGAGGCTGCGCGCGGCGATGCGCCGCGGTTGCGTGCAGCCGATGATGCCCTGGGCACCGCGACCGATGGTGAGGCAGATCTTCGGCAGCTGCGTGGTCTTGCCCGACCCCGTCTCGCCGCACACGATCGTGACCGGGTGCGCCGCGATGAGCTCGGCGATCCGGTCGCGATGCTGCGCGATCGGAAGCTCTTCCGGAAATCGGATTTCGGCGGGGGCTCGATTCATGACACGCGCGGGAATGCCCGCACGCGTCATTTTACGTCGCGACCGTGAGCGGGATGCCCGAGAGGATGACACCGAAACCGGGGGATCGGTCTTCGGCGCCGGAAAGCGGCGTGAAGCTCGCGGAGCACTGCAGCTTCAGGCCCTGGCGGGCGCGCGCCTCGACGGCGAAGGTCTCCGCGCGCGTGGCATACGCAAGCGCCTGCACTTCGGAACCGGGAATGGCGAGAAGCATCGACAAAGGCCGGCCGACGAGCTCATCGTGCGGCAGGCCGAAGAGGCGCTCGGCCGCGGGATTGCACGTGACCACGCTGCCCTTCGAGTCGCACTCGATCTGCGGCAGCGGTGAGCGCTCGAAGAGCGCTTCCAGGCGCTCGGCGCGGTCGCGCGCGCTCTCCACGGAGGCGCCGCGCACGGCCACGCGATGCGCGAGGTCGCGATTCTCGCGCTCGAGCTTCTGGTTGAGCATCGAGGTGAGGGTGAGGAGGTCGTCGCGCTCCAGCTGCACGCGGAAGTTTCCCTCGAGGAACTCGTGCAGCTTGCGCGCGTAGAAGACGATCGCGAAGCAGAAGAATAGCGCCAGCGCGCCGGCGTAGAAGTGCTGCCCCTCGTAGACGAAGAAGATGTAGATCGTGGTGGGGATCGTGGCCGGGATGGACAGCGCCTCGTGCGCGCCCTTGACCGCCGCATACGCCGTGACCGAGCCGGCGACGAAGCAGATGATCACCATCAGGGTGAAGAGCTGGAGGTAGCCCGGCGTCTGCGGGAAGAGCACCGTGCCGAGCACCCCCCATTGCACGCCGGCGAGGAAATTGGCGGCGACCATGAGGCGGGCCCACGCTTGCGGGTCGGAATCGCTTGCGCGGCGCCGGTACGAGACGATGCAAACGCAGCGGAAGCACGTGACCGCGGTCGCCCAGAGGAACCAGACCGCGCCGCGGCCGATGTCGCCGCTCGCGATGAGGATTCCCAGGGTGACCAGCGCGCCGAAATACGAGAAGCCCGTTGCGGTGGGCGCGAACCGGTAGATCTCCTCGACCTGCAGCGCGCGCAGCCGCGGCTCGGGCCAGGAAGTGCCGGCGATGGGAAGCCCTGCCTTGTCGTTTTGCGCCATTATCGGGGCCGAGAACCGCGACATTCCACGATGGGCGCATTGTCCCGCGCCGGCCGTGAAGTACATCACAGCCCTGGGTTACAACCGCAACACAACCTTTTTCAGGGTTCCAGTTGGCGGTAAACCGACGAGGCGACGCGGGCGAGCTGGGTCTTGTCCAGCTCCCCGGAAAGCGCGTATCCGCACTCGCGATCGATCCAGTAGAAGACCGAGACCTTGCCTTCCTGCGCGAAACGGAACGCCGTGACCTCGTCGCCCTTGTGCGGCTTGGTGACGTAGAGCGTGAGGCGCTTGCCGGTCGGATCCTGGTACATGAACTGGGCTACGGGGCCATCGACGCCCGGAAGCAGGCGCCCGCCGAGAAGATCGAATCCCTCGCCGGTGAGCAACGGCACCCGCAATGGCATGTCGAGGCGCTTGGACAGCCACTTGACCAGGTGCTCCTGCTCCTTCGCCTCCACCTCGACCGGATGGCGCACTTCCGGCGAATACACCATGTGCGCGCGCGCCGCGCGAATCGGCAGCGGCATCACCAGCGACGCGGCGTTGGGCGGGGCGGGCTTCAGCATCGGAGCCGCGAGGCCGATGGCGACGCCGGTGCCGAAGATCACGGCCGCTCGCGCATAGTCCAACCACGCCGGGCGCTTCATGAACATGCGCGCGGGGATGGGCTCCGTGAGCACCGTGTCGAACTGCCGGCGCAGCGCATTGTTCTGGTCCGCGTATTCCATGCGGTCTTCTTCCTCCGTCATTGCACCACCCGCAATCCGGACCGGGGCACCTCGCCCGCCATGAGGCGGCGCAGCCGCTCGCGCCCGCGCGAAAGGCGCGACATCACCGTTCCGATCGGGATGCCGAGCGCCGTGCTCACTTCGGCATACGTCATGTCCTCGAGCGCCACGAGCAGCAGCACCTCGCGCTGCTCCGGGGCGAGGTTCTGCAGCGCGCGTTGCAGGTCCAGCACGTCCACGCTGGTGACGGTGGGGATCGGCGCGGCGATGGTCGCCTCGTCGATCTCGACTTCCGGCGCGATCTTGCGAGCCTTCAACTGGTTTATGAATACGTTGTGCATGATTGAAAATAGCCAGGCGCGAAGGTCGCCGGGGCGCCACAGGTGGAACTTGCGGACTGCGCGCTCGAGGGTGTCCTGGACGAGGTCGTCTGCTCCGTCCCGGTCCCCGACAAGCGCACGCGCGTAGCGGCGAAGGTTGGGGATGTACGGGACGATCAGCTGGTAGTCCATCGATCAGGCTTCGCTAATATTGCGTGAACACGCGGGAAGCGGGGCTATTCCGTCACGGAATGGTACGCGTACCGGAGGGCGTGACAAAGGTAGCTTTCAAATCCGCCTCTCGCGGATGGAATTCCAGCAGGGAAACCCCTGTTTCGGGAAGCGCCGTCCAGGGATGCAGGGCGCCTTCCCACTGGATCAGTGTCGCCCTTTCGCCGCCGCCGGGGAAGCTTCCATCGCGCGTCACGCCCATGCGCCAGCGATAAGGGCCGCGCGAGAACGCCGTGATCTCGACATCGTCGCCATCGGCGCGGACCTGCCCTTCGAGATCGTCGGTGCGCTCGACCCAGTGGACGAGCGCGGGGCCGCGCGCGAGGCGCGAATGCATCGCCGGTGTATCGAGCTCGAACCATCTCGGCCGCGGCGGCGGCGGCGCGTCGGGATCGATCGCGATCACCTCGAGATAGCGCCGCGCGTCGAGCCTGAGCAGGCGGTTGTGCGTGCCCATGAGCGCGTGCTTTCCGCCGGCGACGGGTGCCACGCCAAGAGTCGACTCGATCCACGCCGCGCCCTCTTCCAGCGAGCGCGCGGCGACGACGAGATGGTCGAGCTGCCTCAATCGAGGGTGATTCCCTCGTCGGCCATCACCTTGTGAACGGCGGGGCGCGACATCACGCGATCCACGAGCGCCGTGTAGTGCTTCAGGTTCTTCACGGGAAGCTTCGCCCGGTTGCCCCAGCGGTAGAACACCAACAGGTAAGGGTCGGCAACGGTGTAATGGTTCGCGATCGCCCACTTGTGCCCTTCGAGGAGCCTGTCGATCTCCTCGAGGTGTCCCTGGAAACTCGCGAGGCCCTTCACCTTCACTGCGGCCTGGTGGTCGTCGCCGTCCACGTAGCGGACGGCCCGAAAGTAATGGCCATACGCCGGATGCACCGTGTTGGAGAGCCACGCAAGCGTCGAGACGAGCTTCGCCTGGTCCCAGGTCTTCTTGGGCCAGATGTTCGCGTCGGGATAGCCGCCGCCGAAGTAGGTCATGATCCCCACGTTCTCCGTGAGGACCTGGTCGCCCAGCACCAGCGTCGGCACCCGTCCCCGGGGATTGAGCTTCAGGTACTCGGGCTTGCGCTGGTCGCCTTCGGCGAGGTTCAGGCGCTGCGTCTCATAGGGAATGCCGGTTTCCTCGATGGCGACGTGGGAAGCGAACGAGCACGCGCCGGGCGCGTAGTAGAGCTTGGTGGACATGTGCTTCTCCTAAAGGCGAGTGATCAGCGACGACGTGTCGAAGCGTTGCCCTCCGCCCTTCGATACCTCGTCGTAATAGCCTGCGACGGCCTGGGTGACCGGAAGTTTCGCGCCGTTTCGCTTCGCTTCGGCGAGGCAGATGCCCAGGTCCTTGCGCATCCAGTCCACCGCGAAGCCGAAGTCGAACTTGCGCTGGTGCATGGTCTTGCCGCGGTTCTCCATTTGCCACGACTGCGCCGCGCCCTTGGAGATCACGTCGAGCACGAGATCCGCGTCCAGGCCCGCCTTCTCGGCGAACGCGATGCCCTCGGAGAGCGCCTGCACGAGGCCCGCGATGCAGACCTGGTTCACCATCTTCGTGAGTTGTCCTGCGCCCGCGGCTCCCAGCAGCGTCACCGCGCGCGCGTACGAATCCATGACCGGTTTCGCGCGCTCGAACGGCTCCTTGTCGCCTCCACACATCACGGTGAGCTTGCCGTTCTCGGCACCGGCCTGGCCTCCGGAGACGGGCGCATCGATGAAGGGGACGCCTTTCTCCCTGGCGGTGGCGTAGACCTTGCGCGCCACGTCGGCCGAGGCCGTCGTGTGGTCCACGAGCACCGCGCCCTTCTTCATGCCGGCCAGCACGCCGTCCTTGCCGAGGATCACTTCCTCGACGTCCTTGTCGTTGCCGACCATGGTCATCACGAAATCGGCATCCTTCGCCGCCGCGGCGGGGGTCGGCGCGGACTTCCCGCCGTGCTTTTGCGCCCACGCGTCGGCTTTCGCGCCGGTGCGGTTGTAGACGATGACGTCGTAGCCCTTGGCCTTGAGATGGCCGGCCATGGGAAAGCCCATGACGCCCAGGCCGATGAATGCGACTTTGCCGGACATTTCCTCTCCTAGGTCATCCCTGCGAAGGCAGGGATCCAGAATGCGCGCATGCGCGCTTAGTTGACGGGGTTTGGGGGTTCTCGACCTTCGAGCACTGCCAACATATTAGCCGCTGCCGTGTTGCACATCACGATGCGGGTCGCACGCGAGGCGCTGCCGATGTGCGGCGTGAGCACCACGTTGGGGAGCTCCAGGTATTCAGCGTTGAGCTTCGGCTCGCCCTCGAAGACGTCCAGGCCGGCCCCGGCGATGCGTTTTTCCTTCAATGCGGCCACCAGGGCCGCGTCATCGACGATACCGCCGCGGGCGCTGTTCACGAGGATCGCGGTCGGCTTCATCTTCGCGATCTCGGCCGCACCCACGAGGTGGTGCGTCGCGGACGAATACGGCACCATCACCACGACGAAGTCCGATTGCGCGAGCAGCGCGTCGCGGTGGACCCACGTGGCGCCGAGCGCCCTTTCCGTGGCGCCATCGAGGCGCGAGCGGTTGTGGTACAGCACGCGCATGTCGAAGCCGCGCGCGCGCCGCGCCACCGCCTGGCCGATGCGTCCCATGCCGATGATGCCGAGCGTCGCATGGTGAATGTCCTGCCCGAGGAAGTACTGGACGCCGAAAGCGATCTTCCAGTCGCCACGGCGCACGTAGGCGTCGGCTTCGGCGATGCGGCGCGCCGCCGACATCAGCAGCGACCACGTGAGGTCGGCGGTCGTGTCGTCGAGAACGCCCGGCGTATTGGTCACGCGGATGCCGCGTTTCGTGCACGCGGCCACGTCGATGTTGTTGTGGCCGACCGCGATGTTGGAGATGACCTTGAGGTCCGGACACCTCGCGAGGATCGACTCGTCGAACCGGTCCATCACCGTGGCCATTGCCCCGCTCGCGCCCGAAAGCTGCGCCGCGAGCTCTTCCGGGGGCCATGGCCGGTCCTCCTCGTTGTGGACGACCTCATGGCGGGCGCCCAGGCGCTCGACAAGTTCGCGAAAGACTCGTCGTGTAATAACGACCTTCATCTTAGCGATGGCTGCTGGGGCTCACGAACGCAAGGGAGGGGCACATGGTAGACATCATGATCGACGTGGGGATCTTCGTCGTATTCATCGTCGGCATCTGGTTCTCGTACCGCCTGTTCATGCGGGGCGACACCCACCAGGAGAGGGTCGCCTCCCTGCTGCCGCGCGACTTCAAGGCGGACGTGTCCCACCGCAAGGGTGACACCTACGTGGGATACCAGAAGGCCGGCAACAAGCTGGTGCTGGTCGACTGGCCGCACGGCAAGGTGCTCTCGCCCGGGGAAGTGCAGGCGCTCGAACCCGTGCAGGAATCCACGCTCGGCATCACGCATCACTGGGTCGCGGTGAAGGTGGCGGATCCTTCCTTTCCCGTCTACCGGATCTGGTTCCAGTTCCGCCGCGCCCGGCGCGACGCCTGGCTCGGACAGCTGGCGCAGATCTGCGGGAAATAGGCCGGACCGCGCCGGCCTATCCTCCGTACAGGTAGTTCGGAAGCCAGAGCGTCATGCCTGGCCACAGGTACATGATCACCATGCAGATGATGACGATGATCATGTACGGCATCATTCCCGCGAAGATCTGGTTCAGCGTCACGTGCTTGGGCGCCACGCCCTTGAGGTAGAACGCGGACATCGCCACCGGCGGCGAAAGGAACGCGGCCTGCAGGTTCACGAACACGAGCGTGCCCCAGAGGATGGGGTCGATGTTGAAGTGCTTGAGCAGCGGCAGGAAGATCGGCACGAAGATCACGATGATCTCCGTCCACTCCAGCGGCCATCCGAGGACGAAGATGATCGCCTGCGACAGGATCATGAACTGGATCGGCGTCATGTTGAGGCTGAGCACCCACGTCTCGACCAGCTGCTGGCCGCCGAGGATCGCGAACACGCCGGAAAAGAGCGCCGAGCCGATGAACAGCCAGCACACCATGGCGGTGGTCTTCGCGGTAAGGAAGACCGATTGCTTGAGCCGCTCCCAGTCGAAGGTGCGCGCCTGCAGCGCGAGGATGAAGGCTCCCGCCGCTCCGATCGCAGCCGATTCCGTGGCCGTCGTGATCCCGAAGAGGATGACCGCGAGCACCACGATCGTGAGGATGCCCAGCGGCATCACCGAAGAGCTCAGCAGCTTCAGCAGCTCGAAAGATTCCGCCTCCATCTTCCAGTAGTACCAGAGCAGAAGCAGCGCGTTCGCCGCGACGACGATCCAGAAGTACACGAAGAAGTCCTGAGGAGGGCCGGCCTCGACGGGCGCGGGACCGCCCTCCTTCAGCAGCTCCGGCGTGCCGACCTGCTGCACGCCCTCGTCGGCCGGCGCCGTGCTCTGCGTTGGTGGCGCGGCGCTGCCCAGCTCCTGCGCCTGGTCGGTGGCCGCCGGCGCGGTGCCCGCCGGCGCCGATATCGCCGGGTTGACTCGCTGCGCCTCGGCCATGGCGGCCGCGTCCGAAACGGGGTGGATCACGACGTACCACCAGATTCCCAATAGCGTGACCACGCAGAGAATGGCCGGGAAGAGTCCCGCGAGCAGGTTCTTCCAGATCACTGCGTACGTGAACGGCTTGCTGTCGATCGTGATCGCACGCGCCCGGCGCGGGCTCACCACCGCGATGAGCAGGCTCACCAGCATGTTCTTCACGTAGGCCTGCTGGAACTGCGGAATCCACGCGGGCACCGGCACCTTCTGCTGCTCTTCCGGAAGCTTGGGCGCGATCTTCGGGTTGATGAGCGCCCAGCCCACGATGTACACCAGGTACAGGAACGACAGGAAGAATCCGGGGAACATCGCGGAGGCGTAGAGCTTGACCACGGACTGCCCCGCGACCGCGGCGTAGACGATGATCATCACCGAGGGTGGGATCAGGATGCCGAGCGTTCCCCCGGCGGTGATGACTCCGGAGGCGAGCTTCACGTCGTAGCCGGCCTTCAACATGGGGTTGAACGCGATGACGCCCATGAGGACCACGACCGCCCCCACGAGCCCGCTGGCGATCCCCCAGAACGTGCACACGATGAGCGTCGCGACGGCGAGCGAGGCGGGCACGCGGCGGAACGCGAGCTGGATGCTGTAGAACATCTTGTCGACGAGCGCTCCTCGTTCCATCACGTAGCCCATCAGCACGAAGAGCGGGATGGATATGAGCACGTCGTTGTTCATCGCGCCGTAGGTGCGCTCGACCATCAGGTCGAAAACCTTGTTGTCGGTCCACGAATGCGACGGGTCGTAGAACGCGATGAAGCCGAACACCATGCCCAGGCCCATCAGCGTGAACGCGGTGGGGAAGCCCAGCATGATCACGACCACGATCAGCGAGAGCATCAGCAGCCCGAGTGCCGGCTCACTCACGTTCCGCTCCCCTCGAGCCGATGCGCTGGTGCGCCGCCTCGTCGATGTCGTGCGCGCCCTCGATGGCGCGCTTGCGGTCTTCCTCGGACACGAGCGTGCTGCCCGCGAGCTGCTGCTCGATCACGTCGATTTCCTCGGCGTCCTTCAATCGCTCCGGCCACTCGCCCGTCTTCAGGCACACCACGCAGCGCACGATCTCCGCCAGGCCCTGGATCAGCACCAGCACGCCGGCGATCGGGATGATCGTCTTGAACGGATAGACCGCGGGGCCGTTCGAGGTCACGTTCGAATGCTCGTCGATCCGCCACGAGATGGCCGCGTAGTCGTAGCCCGCATAGATGAGCGCCATCATGCCGGGCAGGAAGAAGAGGATGTAGAGGATGAGGTCGAGGGTTGCCTGGGTGCGCGGCTTCATCGACCCGTAGAGGAAGTCGCCGCGTACGTGGGCATCCTGCGCCAGGGTATAGGCGCCGCACATCATGAAGAGCGTTCCGTACAGCATGTTGGTGGCATCGAAGATCCAGGCGGTGGGCGCGTTCAGCATGTAGCGCTTGAAGACCTCGATGCACACCACGATCATCAGGATCATCACGAGCCAGGCCATCGCCTTTCCGACCCACGTGCTGATGTGGTCGGCGGTGAGGAGGAATTTCTGGGTGGTCATGCCAGTTCCGCGACAGGAAAATCAGGGTTTAGAAATGACGAGGCACCATCCGGATGCCGGATGGTGCCCCGCAGTGCAACTGCCGAATCAGGCCTTCTTCCCGGCGGCGGGCGCGGCAGCCTTGCCGAAGTAATGGTTGTACGCCATCGTCCGGCTCACGACCACGTCCTGCTCCCACTTCACCGCGCGCTCGGCGAACTTCTTCTGCGACGCGGCGATCTCGCCGATGAGCGGCAGCTCCTTGGATTTCTTCTCGATCACCTGGTCGTAGACCTCGAGCTGCTTCTGCAGGATCGCGGGCGGCGTCTTGTAGAACTTGACCTTGTCCACCGACTGCAGCGTGATGTAATCCTGCGAGTTGCGGTCGATCGCCTTCCACATCATGTTCGCGGAGGATGCGTCCACCGCGCTCGCGATGAGCGACCTCAGCTTCGCCGGCAGCGCGTCGTACTTTGTCTTGTTGAAGGTGATCTCGAGCTGCTCGGCATTCTGGTGGTAGCTCTGCAGCATGCAGATCTTCGACACGTCGGCGAAGCCCAGCGCGCGATCCGACGAGGTGTTGTTGAATTCCGCCGCGTCGAGCAGGCCCCGGTCGATGGCCGGGACGATCTCTCCGCCGGGCAGCGCGTTGACCGCCGCGCCCATCGCGGTGAACACGTCGATCGAGATTCCCACCGTGCGGTACTTGAGGCCCTTGAAATCCTCGGGCTTGGTCATGACCTTCTTGAACCAGCCGAGCGGCTGCGTGTAGAGCGGTGCGTACGGGAACGAGACCACGTTGGCACCGATGCCCGCGTAGATCTTCTCCAGCAGCTCCTTGCCGCCGCCGTACTTGTGCCAGGCGAGCAGCATGTTCGCATCCATGCCGTAGCCCGGGCCCGAGCCCCACATCGCGAGCGCGTTGCTCTTGCCGTAGTGGTACACGAGCACGCCGTGGCCGCCGTCGAGCGTGCCCTTGGAGACCGCGTCCAGCAGGCCGAAGGCCGGAACGACGGCGCCCGCGGGGAGCACCTCGATCTTCAGTTCGCCCCCGGTCATGTCGTTCACCATCTTCGCGAAGTCCTGCGCGTATTCGTGGAAGATGTCCTTCGAAGGCCAGGTCGACTGGAATCGCATCGACGTGACGCCAGTGGCCGCCTGGCCTTTGCCGATCATCGGGAATGCCAATGCGCCCGCGCCCGCGGCGCCCGCGAGGAACTTGCGGCGCGTTGCGGACGGCTTCTTGTCCTCACTCATGGATTTTCTCCTCTGTGATTGCGCTTCGAAGAACGCTTGTCGTGCGGCCGGACTGCGGAGACCTGCCGATTGGCCGAATCCTAGTCTCGGGGAGGGGCAAAGGCAATAGACACCTGATACTGCGAAGCAGGTAATGACGATACCGCGGGGCGGGCATCCCGGGTCCGCTGCGCGTGGGGGTTCCAACCCATCACCGCGAGCAGCACGAAGAAGCCGATCAGGTAGGCGACCGTTACGTGCCAGCCGTGACGAATCCACAGCATCACGGAACGCGATTCCGGGAATGCGTTGGAAAGCGCCACGCCTGCTGACGACCCGAACCAGATCATCGAGCCGCCGAAGCCCACGGCGTAGGCGACGAATCCCCAGTCGTAGCCGCCCTGGTGCAGCGCCAGCGCCGTGAGCGGAATGTTGTCGAAGACGGCCGAGAGGAACCCCAGCCCGAGCGTGGATTGCCACGACGCGGCGGGGAGTTTCTCCACCGGCATCATCGCCGCCGTCGTGACGAGTGCCAGGAGGAAGATCGTGCCGCGGAAGGTGGACGGCATCAGCGACCAGTCGGGGCGGCGGACCGGCGCGGTAACGAGGATGGCGGCCCACACCGCGGCGCCGATCACCGGGAAGCGGTCGAGCACCTGCGGGAATTCCAGGTTCGCCACGACGTTGGCGACGATGGCCGCGACGAGGATGAACGCCACGATCGCGACGCGGGCCCAGTCGACGCGCACGCCCTCCGGCGGGTCGCGCATGATCGGCGAATAAGCCTGCTGCTGCCGCGCGGCGAACACGCCGAAGAACGCGACCGCGGCTCCCGCGGCGACGAACGCCTCGAGCACGTCGAGGGGGTCCACGCCCGCGATCCACATCATGGTGGTCGTGGTGTCGCCCACCACGCTTCCCGACCCGCCTGCATTGGACGCGGCGACGATGGCGGCGAGGTAGCCGATGTGCACCTTGCCGCGGAAAACCGCGGAAGCCATGGTGCCGCCGATGAGCGCGGCGGCGATGTTGTCGAGGAACGACGAGAGCACGAACACCATGACCAGCAGGACGAAGCCGCCCTTCCAGTCGTCGGGAAGGATCGCCGGCAACACCACGGGGACATTCGAATCCTCGAAATGCTTCGACAGCAGCGCGAAGCCCATCAGCAGCCCGAAGAGGTTCGCGAGGATGACCCACTCGTGCGCGAAGAGCCCGGCCAGGCCCGCGAACCCGGGACCCTGCGGGAAGCCCGCGAACGCGAGCTTGTAGACCGTCACGGCGAGCAGGCCGCCGACCGCGACTTCCAGGGTGTGGCGCTGGAGAAGCGCGATGCCGAGGAGGATCAGCGCGAAGAGGACGAAGTCGAAAGGGACGGGCCCCAGCATCACGGAGGCATGCGACGGCATGGCCGCGATTCTAGCGTGGAGTATTCTTTCGCCCCATGAAAGTCATCACTTGCGTGGAGGACCTGCGGCGCGTCGCGCAGAAGCGCGTGCCGCGGATGTTCTACGACTACGCCGACTCGGGCTCATGGACCGAGAGCACCTACCGCGCGAACGAGGCGGACTTCCGCGACTTCAACTTCCGCCAGCGCGTGGCGGTGAACATGCATCCGCGCAGCGTGGCCACGAAGATGATCGGCGAGGACGTCGCGATGCCGGTGGGTCTCGCGCCCACGGGCATGACCGGAATGCAGCACGCCGACGGCGAGATCCTCGCCGCGCGGGCGGCCGAGAAGTTCGGCGTTCCCTTCACGCTCTCCACCATGAGCATCTGCTCCATCGAGGACGTGGCCGCCCATACGAGCAAGCCCTTCTGGTTCCAGCTCTACCTGCTGCGCGACCGCGAGTTCAGCGAGCGGCTCATCGAGCGCGCGAAGCACGCGAAGTGCTCGGCGCTCATGCTGACGCTCGACCTGCAGATCCTGGGCCAGCGCCACAAGGACCTCATCAACGGCCTTTCCGCACCGCCGAAACCCACGCTCGCCAACATGCTCAACCTCCTCACCAAGCCGTACTGGTGCTGGAACATGCTGCACACCGGCCGGCGCGAGTTCCGCAACATCGTGGGCCACGTGAAGGGCATCGAGGACATGACGTCGCTCTCGGAGTGGACCTCGCGCCAGTTCGATCCGACGCTGTCGTGGGCGGACGTCGAGTGGGTGAAGAAGAAATGGGGCGGCAAGCTCATCCTGAAGGGGATCCTGGACGCCGAGGATGCGAGGATCGCCGCGGACTCGGGCGCGGACGCGCTCATCGTCTCCAACCACGGCGGGCGCCAGCTCGACGGCGCGCCCTCCTCCATCCGCGCGCTGCCAGCGATCGCCGACGCCGTGGGCTCGCGGATCGAAGTGTGGATGGACGGCGGCGTCCGCACGGGACAGGACGTGCTGAAGGCCGTGGCGCTCGGCGCGAAGGGCACGCTCATCGGCCGCGCGTTCCTCTACGGCCTGGGCGCATACGGCGAAGCGGGCGTCACGAAGGCGCTCGAGCTCATTCGCAACGAGCTCGACCTTACGATGGCATTCTGCGGGCGCACGCGCGTTGCGGACGTCGATCGGACGATCCTGCTGCCCGCATCGAGATAACAGGCGCTTAGAGTTCCGGGCCGCTCTCCCCCACCGCGGGCGACTATGCTCTACATACCGCCTTTGGTGCCCATCCCATGAAAATACTGATCCTCGGCGCGTCGTATGGATCGCTGCTGGGCATGAAGTTCGCCCTCGCCGGTCATGACGTGACTCTCGTTTGCCTGCCGCAGGAGGCCGCGCTCATCAACGCGAAGGGCGCGGTGATCCGCATGCCCGTGAAGGGGCGCGAAGGCCTGGTGGAGATCAACACGCAGAAGCTCCCGGGTCGGCTGCGCGCCGAGACCACAGCTGAAGCGAACCCGGGCGACTACGACCTCGTGGGCCTCGCGATGCAGGAGCCGCAGTACCGCTCCCCGGGCGTGCGCGAGCTGCTCGACGCGGTCGCGAAATCGGGCAAGCCCTGCATGTCGATCATGAACATGCCGCCGCTGCCGTACCTCGCGCGCATCCCGGGCATCGACGCAGCCAAGTGCGCCGACGCGTTCACCGACGCGACGGTGTGGAAGAGCTTCGATCCGAAGCTCATGACGCTCTGCAGCCCCGACCCGCAGGCCTTCCGTCCGCCCGACGAGGAAGTGAACGTGCTCCAGGTGAGGCTGCCCACCAACTTCAAGGCGGCGCGCTTCGATTCCGGCGCGCACACGAACATGCTGCGCACGCTCGAGCACGACATCGAGTCGGCGCGCTTCGAAGGCCTGGAGCTGCCGGTGAAGCTCAAGGTCCACGACTCCGTCTTCGTGCCGCTCGCCAAGTGGGCGATGCTGATGTGCGGCAACTATCGCTGCGTGAAGGCCGACACGGTGATCCCGATCCAGGAGGCCGTGCACGGCGACATCGGAAAGTCGCGCGCGATCTACGAATGGGTGGTGCGCCTGTGCGTCGACCTAGGGGCGAAACGCGAGGACATGGTGCCTTTCGAGAAGTACGCGAAGGCCGCCGAGTCGCTGGGCAGCCCATCGTCGGCCGCGCGGGCGCTCGCCGCGGGCGCGCCGAACATCGAGCGCGTCGATCGCCTCGTGCAATCGGTGGCCGCGCAGCGCGGCAAGCGCTCGCCCGACATCGACGAGATCGTTCAGCTCGTCGATGCCTGGCTGGTGCGCAACCGCCGCAAGGGCTGACCGCTACTTCGCGTAGTTCGCCAGCACGTATTCCCCGACCTGCTTGCCCAGCAGGTGCCCGACCTCGTTGCTGGTGCGGAAGTGCACGCCGCCCCAGATGCGCGCCATGGAGACTTCCTCCTCGAGCTGGTCGATGCTGGTGTAGCGGCGCTTCACGCCGGGCATCCCATCGAAGGTGAGCGTGAATTCCGGCAGCGTGCCGCTGCCAAAGTACGACTTCAGCACCACCCCTGCCGCGCCGTCGATGGTGCAATGCGCGCACGGATATTCCGGGTGCATGGGAGTGTCGATGATCGGCATCCACGACGGGTCGCGCTGGATCGTGCTCACCTTGTGGAGGTCGCCGTTGCGGATGGCCGTGATGGGACGCCAGCGGTTGTAGGTGTACTTCGCGTCGAACACCGCGACCGTGGCATCGAAGATCGCGGCGTTCAGCTGCGCGAAGAGCCGCAGGCTTTCCGTGAGCGGCATCGGCTTCGAGATCGCGAGCTGGCGCGCCGCCTCGTTCCACGCGACGATGCCGGTCAGCACCCAGAACTTGCCCGCATCGGTCTGGTCGGCGGTGCGCTTCGTGCTCGACACGCCGCCCCACTCCTTGGTCTCGTTGTAATCACGCGCCCATTGCGCGCTGTCGAGCGGCGGCGCGGCGCCTGGGCGGAAGCGCGACACGGTCGGCATCACGAAGGGCTTCACCTTCGCGACGTGCGACATCACGGGAAGCGAGGTGCTCACGTACTCGCCGGGCGTCGTGACGGGCCGGTACTCGTTCGCGCTGTTCATGCCGTCGTTCTCGCGTGCCTTCAACATCGCGCTGGCGGCTCGCTCGCCCGAAGCGATACCGGAATCACGCGCGGGACCGGGCGCGACCGCTGCAATCGCCGCCTCGAACGCCGCGTTCAGCGCGGGCGCCTGCTTCGGATACATCCCGGCAAGCACGCCACGCGCCGCGGCATGGACTGCCGCCTCCTTCGATGGGCTGTCGACTTCTTTCGCGGCGTCGAACATCGCGCCGTGCAGCATTGCCATGGTCCGCGAGGGGCCTGCGCCGCCCACGATGCGTTCCGCGGACAACGTGGCGTGCCCCTTCTCGTTCCATTGGGTGACAATGTCCGCGGCGGCCGCGGTGCAGAACAGAAGGAAGAGTAAAAAGACGCTGAGCGCTTCGACGAAACGGCGGTTCATCGCATCCTCCTCGGCTCGTTCGTGGGGGCGAATATCTTGCCCCCGATCGTGAAGAAAGTCGAACCGGCATAATGAACCCATGGCTCTTCCCCTCCTCCCCACAACGATCGCTGGCAGTCTCCCGAAACCCTCGTGGCTCGCGGAGCCGGAAAAGCTCTGGGCGCCGTGGAAGCTCGAGGGCGATGCGCTCGCCGAAGGCAAACGCGATGCGGTGCGCCTCGTGCTCGCGATGCAGGAAAAGGCCGGCATCGACGTCGTTTCCGACGGCGAACAGACGCGCAGGCACTTCGTGAACGGCTACATGGAGAAGCTGGAGGGCATCGACTTCAAGAACCTGAAGACGGTGCGCATCCGCAACCGATACGACGCGGACGTGCCACGCGTGGTGGGGCCGGTGTCGCGCCCGAAGCCGGTTCATTCCGACGACGTGAGGTTCCTGCGCTCGGCGACCGAGAACGAGATCAAGTTCACCCTGCCCGGGCCGATGACGATGGTCGACACGCTTTACGACGAGCACTACAAGTCACGCGAGAAGCTCGCCATGGCGTTCGCCGAGATCCTGAACCAGGAAGCGCGCGAGCTGGCCGCCCTGGGCGCGGACGTGATCCAGTTCGACGAGCCCGCCTTCAACGTCTATTTCGACGAGGTGCGCGACTGGGGCATCGCGGCGCTCGAGCGCGCACGCCAGGGCCTCGGGTGCAAGACGGCGGTGCACATCTGCTACGGCTACGGCATCGAGGCCAATATCACCTGGAAGAAGACCCTCGGCAACGAGTGGCGCCAGTACGAGCAGACCTTTCCGCTGCTGGCGAAGTCTTCCATCGACCAGGTCTCGCTCGAGTGCGCCAACTCGCGCGTCCCCATCGAGCTCATCGCGCTCCTCGCGGGCAAGGACGTCCTCGTGGGATGCATCGACGTGGCGACCCGGCGCGTGGAAACGCCGCAGGACGTGGCGCGCGTGATCCGCGAGGCGCTGAAGTACGTGCCGAGGGACCGGCTCTACCCATGCACGAACTGCGGGATGGTGCCGCTTTCGCGCGACGTGGCGCGCGGCAAGCTCGAGGCGCTCGGCGCCGGAGCGGCGCTGGTGCGTGCCGAGCTCGCTTCCTAAGGGAAGGTCTGAACAAGTCCCGGGGATCTGCGTTGCGGCAGATGCGGATGGATGCGAGGCGGACGCCGCAGCGAATGTCGACAACCTTCGCAAGGCGTTCAACGAAGCAGACGCCGCATCTGCCGCAACCCATTCATCGTGCATCGATAAGTGCCGCTAACGACGGGGACGGGCGATTTCGAACCGTCGCAGACCCCGGGACTTGTTCAGACCTGCCCTCGCCTAGCCGCCGATCTTCGGATCGATGTTGTCGCGGATCCACTTCGGATCCCACCACTCCACCGGCAGCACCGCCACGCCGTCGAGGTAGACGCCGTAGTGCAGGTGGTCGCCACCTGCGAATCCCGTCTCGCCTGTCTTGCCGATGATCTGCCTCGCGGCGATCGCGTCGCCCGGCTTCACGTCGATCGAGCTGAGGTGGCCATAGAGCGTGAAGAGCCCGATGCCGTGGTCGATGATCACCGCATTTCCGTACAGGCCCAGGTCGCCGGTGAACACGACCGTGCCGCTGTTGGCCGCCTCGACCGGATCGTTCTTCGTGACCGACAGGTCGTAGCCCAGGTGGTAGGCGCTGTCGAGCGTCTCCCCCTTGTACGTATAGGTGCGCGAGTCGGCGAAATTCGCCTCCACCTTCGAGTTGCTGAGCTGCCTGAAGGCGCCTTTCCAGAGGATCGTCGGCGTGGCGTTGCTCGTGACCTGCGCGATCCGGTCCTCGTTTCGCTTGCGCACGTCCCTGTTCACGGCGACGAACACCTCCTTCGCCGGTCCCTGGCGCTTCGCGGCGTCGGTGAGCAGCGGCCGCACCTTGTTCTCGAGGAAGCTGTCGGAAATGGCAATGGTGCTCTTGCGGTACTTCACGTTCTTCAGCTCGTAGGCAAGCCGAATCTCGCGCGTGTTGCCGGCCTTGTCGGTCGCGACGAGCGCGGCCTTCGTGCCGGGCGGCGCGTCGTAGGGATGCGCGAAGAGCACGAAGCTCGCATCCGGATTGCCCTTCACCACGCCGCGCAAGCCCGGGAAGAAATGCTCGCCGATCTTCACGCCGCTCTTCACGGTGTCGGGCGAGACCTTGTAGACCAGCGCGCCCGCGCCTCCGAAGTTGATGTAGCGGTCGTCGGCCAGCAGCTCGATCGTGGGCGGCGTGACGTCGATCGTGAAACGCTTCTCGAAGACGGCCTCGTTGCCCGAGAACGAGCTGCGAAGCGACGCATCGCGCGCGACGACGCGAAGCACTGCCGGGCCTTCCTTGATTCCGGCGATCCTCGCCGCTTCGAGGGTGATTTTCTTCTCCGGCACCGGCGTGCTGTACTGCTCGGAGACGAGGGTGTGCTCGATGCCGCCCGCGGAAAGCGTGGCGGTGACGGACCTCAAGCCCGTGCCCTTGTCCGTGACCGTGATCTCGATGGGTACCACGCCCACGGCATCGGTCGCCGGAGTGACCGTCACGTCCGGAGGGTCGGATTCGAAGCGCGGATGAAGGTAGTAGGTGGCTGCTGCGACCCCGGCGAGGACCAACGCCAGGAAAAACAGGACGATCTTTTTCATGGATCTGAGGCGAGGAGCAGGCGCCATTCTCGCACGCCGTGCGGCCCCCTGGTGAAGCTCCTAGTCCTTGTCGTCCTTCCATTCCTTCATCTTGGAATAGTCGATCTTCTTGTCGAGCTCCTTGCTTTCGCGGAAGAACACGCGCATCACGAGGAGGTACCCAGCGACGACGAGCAATCCCACGACGACGGCGATCATGACGATCTGGTGGTTCATCCCGGCCTCCTATTTGAGTGCGAAATCCACGCGGCTCACCTTCGAGCCCACCTCTGCGGCGCCCGACGAGGCGACCGTGACGCGCTCTCCCGGAAGCCTTCCTTCCGCGGTGAGGTAACCCTTGACCCATTCCGCGCGCTGCGCGGCGAGCGCCGTGAGCGCGTCGTCGCCCACCGCCAACTCCTGCGCGAGCTTCGCTTCCATTCGCTCGAGCGTGGGCGGCTCTTCCTTCTCCTTCGGCTTGCCGAATTCCTTCTCGTAGGCCGCGCGCACGAGCACCGCGTATTGCGCGTCGTCGATCTCGCGCTCCTTCGGCGCGAGCTTCGCGCGCAGCGCGGCCTTGCGCAGTGCCGCGAGGTCCGTCTCGGGATCGACGTGCGGGGCCATCTCGATCTTCACCCCGGGCCTGGCGAGGAGCGCCTTCGTGATGCGATCGAGCTTCGCGCGCTCGGCCTCGGCGGCTTGCGCCGACCCGGGCGCGAACACGATGTACGCGAGATCATCGCCGCCGCCCGCGTTCGATCCGTCGCCCGCGCCGCCGAACGCCGCCGCGAGCAGCGAGAAGGGCGCCGTCAGGGCCTTCTTCAGGAGGTTGCTCACGACCTGGACGACGAGCGCGCCCAGGTTGAATTTCGGATCCTCCAGGGAGCCTTCGATGGGCAGCTCGAGGTCGATGCGTCCGTTCGCGTCCTTGAGGAGGTTCACCGCGAAGAGCACCGGCAGCGTCGTCGCGTCCGGGCCCTCGACCTTGTCGCCGAAGGTGAGCTGGTCGAGCACGATCTTGTTGCGACCGTCGAGCTTTCCGTCCTCGACGTGGTACTTCACGTCGAGCGTGAGCCGTCCCTGCGTGATGGGATATCCGGCGTAGCGAAGCGAATAGGCCGACAGGCGCGGCAGCTCGATGTCGGAGCCCTTGGCGGCGATATCCAGGAAGAGGTCGCCCGAGAGGGGGTTCACCGTTCCCGCGATGATCACGGCCGAAGACTTGTCGTAGCTTCCCTTCAGGTCCACCTGCGCGCGCGACGACGGATCCGACGAGAGTCCGGTGACCGTTCCGTTCAGCTCTCCCACGTCCGCCGTGTAGTTTGGCTTGATGTAGTGGTCGGTGAAATTGAGGCGGCTGTCGACGAACTTCACGCGATCGATGCGCACGTTGCGCGCCCTCACGTTCTCTTTCGGCTCGGGCGCGGGCGCGGGATCCTGCGGGGTCGCGGACTTGAGGCTCTGCAGGTTGATGCGACCGTCGGGCGTGACGACCACGCGCGAATACGCCTTCACGACGCCGATGTCCGACACGGCGAGGTCGAGCGGCTCGTCGGCCGCCCAGCGAAGCGCGACCCGATCGGCGCGGACGCTGTCCCAGTTGAGCAGGTCCTCCTTGCTCGCGGTGTCGAGCGTCGCGAACCGCGATACTTCGGCGGACCCGGCGTAGGCGACCTTCAATCCGCCCGTCTTTCCTTCGCGCAGCTCGACGCGCCCCTTCGCCGACGCGAGGCCGCTCTTCAGCTTCACGGTCTGGAATTGCTCGATGTAAGGCCGGTAGGGGACGAGGTCGATGCGGCGCGCGTCCACGTCGGCATCGATCACCAGCGGGTCGAACGCGACGGTCGATTCCACTTCGACCGTGCCGCCTTTTTCGAGCGCAAGGCGCGCGGCGAAGGTCGGTTTCCCCGTCCTGTCGGTGCTGAGGCCTGTCGCTTCCACGTGCACGAGCGACACGCGATGGGTCGCGGCGGGTTTCACCGCTTCGTCTGCGAGCGCGACCTGGATGTCGTCCCACGTCGCCTTCGCCAGGACGACGTGCCACGGCTTGTCCGCGCGCTCCTGCGATTCCGAGGCGGCGGTGATGACCGGAAGCTCGAGCGATCCGTCGGCGCGGCGCGCGGCCGAAATCGTTCCGCCCTTCGTCGCCACGGATTCGATGCGAACATCCTTGTTGACGAGATCGACGTTGATCCCGTCGATTTGAATGAGTGCCAACCTCCCGAGCTCGCGCCCGGGCGTAGACATGGCGAGGTCGCGAAGCGCGAGGCCGCCCTTCATGACAATCGCCGGCTCCTTCGCCTTTTGCGCATGGGTGAACTGGACTTCGATGCGACCGTCGAGCTTGCCCGAATCGAGGCTCACGGGAAGCTTCTGCGGTGAATAACCCACGTAGCGAGGCAAGTCGACGTTTTCGAGCTGCAGCGCCACGTGGGTGCGCAGCGAGTCCTCGAAGGGAAGCGTCTCTCCGCGGACGTGGAGCGGCGCCCCGTTCACCACCGCGGAGAGCCGCGGTTGCACGAATTCCTTGAGATGCGTCGGCAGGTTCGACACGAAAGGAATCGCCATATCGATGTCCGTCACCTGGTGCTTCGCGCCGACCGGCTGGTCGTCGAAATCGACGCGCGCGTTGGCGATGCGGATGTTGCTCACCGAGAAGCGCGCCGGGTCGTCGTCCTTCGGCTTCGGGCGCGCGGCGAGGCGCGCGAGGATGTCGCTCGCGTTGTAATGGTTCTCGCCGTCGCGCACGAGTCGCACCTTGAGGCCATCGAGCGTCATCTCGTCCACGACGGGCGCGAACTGAGTGAGCGAGGTCACGCTTGCGTTCACGTCGAGCCGGTCGAACGCAACGAAACGCGTCTTGCGGTCCGCCTCGAGGATGCGCGCGCCGTGGACCACCGCTTCGAGCGTGTAGGGATTGACCGACACGCGATCGATCTCGACCACGCGGCCGAGCTTCTCGGCGAGCTGCGACGCGATCACCTTCCGGGCCACCGGCGGCAGGACGACCGCGCCCAGGAGCCCGTAAAGGATGAAGACAGCGCCCAGGAACACCAACGCGCTTCGCAGCTTTCCCGCGCGCGTGTCGGAAGATGCGAGACGGGTTGTGGCTGGTAGCGTGTCCATGTGTCGCTATGACAAGGCGGCTCCCGCGCGGTTCAGGCGTCCCTGCGCGCGATGAGGACGGCGTTCGTTCCGCCGAAAGCGAAGGAGCTGGAAAGCACGGCGGCGAGCCCCGGCACGAGGCGCGCTCCCGAGGAGACATAGTCCAGGTCGCATTCGGGATCGGCAACGGCGAGGTTGCGCGTGGGCGGAATGAGGCCGCGCTGCATGGCCATGATCGCCGCGACCAGCTCGACGGCGCCGGCCGCGCCGAGCAGGTGGCCGTGCATGGACTTCGTGGAGCTCACGGGCACATTGTATGCAGTCTCGCCGAAAACACTCTTAATCGCGGCGGTTTCCACGCCGTCGTTGGCCTGGGTGCCGGTGCCGTGCGCGTTGACATAGCCGATGTCCTTCCCATCCATGCGCGCATCCGCGAGCGCGGCGCGGATGGCGGCCGCCTGGCCCTCGACCGACGGGCGCGTGATGTGCGTCGCGTCGGTGACGAGGCCGTAGCCTGCGATCTGCGCGTAGATGGGTGCGCCGCGCGCGAGCGCGCGATCGCGCTCTTCGAGCACCAGCATCGCCGCACCTTCGCCGAGCACGAGCCCCGTGCGGTCCTTCGAGAACGGCTTGCACGAGGCCGAAGGGTCCTTCGCATCCTCCATCGCGAGCGTGCGTAGTGCCTCCCACGCCTTGAGCGTGCCCAGGTTGAGGCAGGCTTCCGCGCCACCGGCGATCACCAGGTGGGCTTCACCGCCCGCGATCCGCCGCGCGGCTTCACCGATCGCTACCGCGGAGGACGAGCACGCCGTCGAATAGGTGAGGTTCGGGCCCGTGAAGCCGTATTCGAGGCCGATCCACGACGCCGCGGCGTTGTTCATCGCCATCAGCACGGTGAAGGGCTTCAGCCGGTCGGAATTTTCCGCGTAGAGCGTTCGATAGCCGTCGTCCGCCGACTGCGCGCCGGCCATCCCGGTGCCGACGCAAACACCGCATCGCGAGCGATCGAGTTGCCCGAGCGTCACGCCGGAGTCCTTCACGGCCTGGGCAGCGGCGACAAGCGCGAACTGGCTCACGCGATCGAGCATGCGCAGCTTCGCCGGCTCGAAGAGCGGCTGCGGGTCGAACGACACGGGCGCCGCGACGCGAATGGCGAGACGCTCGATGCCGGGACCCTCGAGGCGCCTCACGCCCGAGCGCCCCGCGGCAAGCGCATCGAAGAACGAGCCCACGTCGTTTCCCAGCGGCGTGATCGCGCCCATCCCGGTAACGACGACGCGCTTCAACCTCCCGCCCTGGACAGCGCCAGCCCTTCGATGAGATTGGCGAGATCGCCGAGGGTCTTCACGCGATCGCGGATCTCGCCCTGGTCCTGCGGCATCGTCACCTTGAACTCGTCCTCGACGGCGAACACGATCTCGATGAGGCGAAGCGAGTCGATGTCGAGGCTTTCGAGCGTCGCCCCGGCATCGAGCGACGCGGACGGGATCGAGAAGTCACGCTCGAGGAGTTGCTTCAGCCGATCGAGGACGCTCACGCGCGCGCCTGCGGGATGCGCGCCTTGCCGCTCCAGCGCGCGCCCAGAGTGAGCACCGCGGGCAGGCGCTCCAGCACCGCCACGCTCGCGCGCGAGCGTCCCGGGGGAACCGTGAGCGCCGCGAACACCGACGATGCGCGAATGCGGCCGGCGAATGTGTCGTGCCACGCGCGCGCGTACACCTGCGCTCCGCGATCCCAGCAGCGCGCGAGGAGCCATGCGGACTGGATCGCCATGCTGATGCCTTCGGCGACGAGCGGGTGCGCCTCGCCGGCAGCGTTTCCGACCCGAAGCACCCCGTCGTCGACTCCGCCTCGAATTCCGGGACGTATCGGTCCCGCGGAAAGCCAGGCCCCGTGGCGCCATGCGCCCTCGAGCGTCTCGCGCAGCGCGCGGCAATGCGCGGTGGCGTGCGCGATGAGCGCGTCGCCCGCGCCGCCGCCGTAGCGCTTGCGCGCCGCCGCAAGCGTGTCGCGCCGCACGCAACACGAGAAGCTCACCTCGGCCGCATCCGTGTGCACGAGGCCGCCGTATCCGCCGGGAAAGAGCACGAGCGGCATAAGGCCTTCGGGAAGCCGCGCGTTGGAGAACCGCGCCTTGAAGCCCAGGAGATCGGAGTCGCGGGGTTCGGCGCGCTGCGTGAAGGGGCCGCGTTCCCACGATCCCGCGGCGGCCACGATGCGCGGCGCGCGCAGCTCCTCACCGGCCACGCTCACGACGAAACCCGAGTCGTCGCGGCTCACGGCCTCGACGGTGGCGGGCTGGATCACGTGGACGCCCGCCTGGCGCGCCGCATCGAGGAGCGCAGGATCGAGGATCTCGCGTCCCACCGCGCGTCCCCACGCAACGACCGCGGGCGCGGGCATCGGCGCTTCCACCGATATGCCGCGCGCGAAAAGTCCCACGCGAGTGACCGGCGGCCCGGCCCGCGCGGCAAGGCCGTCGGCGACGCCGAGCTCGGCGAGGATCGGCCACGTGGTGGCGGAGATGTATTCGCCGCAGACCTTGCGGCGCGGAAATTGCGATTTCTCGATGAGCGCCACGCGCTTTCCGCCGCGCGCGAGCAGCGCCGCAGCCGTCGAGCCCGACGGACCCCCGCCGATGACGATGGCATCCCAGCTCACGCGTCGCTCCTTCGCGCGACAAAGAGGTGGCTGAAGAGTCCGGCGCCGCGCTCGGTGAGCTTCCACGTTCCCGTGGGCCAGAGCGCCGAGAGCTGGCCGTCGCGAAATCCCGCGCGAACGCTCGCGACCGCGTCGTGGCGCGTGACGTCGTTGCAGCCGATGGCGCCCAACATGCGCGCGCTTGCCAGCGCCCACGCGGAGCGCCGCGTCTCGCACGCGACGAAGAAACGCGTGCGCGTGGCGATGAGCGCGAGCATGCGCCTCAGCGGCTCGTCCTCGAAGTGATGCAAGAAGAGGTTCGCCACGATCGCGTCGACCTGCGGTCCCGGCCGCTCGAGCCAGTCGAAGACGTCGTCCTGCGCCACCTCGACCGTCGTGCCCGCATCCCTGAACCCCGCCATCGTCTCCGGCGGGACGATGCGTTGCCGGTCCACCAGCATGACGCGCAGTCCCGCCGCTTTGAGCCTGCGCGCAAGCGCCAGCGCGAATGCGCCGTCCCCGGCGCCGATCTCCACAAGGGTGTCAGACACCATTTGGCCCCGAATGGTGTCTGACACCATTCGTGCGTTGCCCATGATGGCGTTGATGCGGCGCAGGTCGGCGCGCGAGCGCCGGGCGCGGGGATCGTCGGATGGCAGCTCGTCGAGCCATTCGCCTTCGAGCCGGCGTGCGTGCATGTCAGGCCACGCGCAGGAGCGCGCCGTGGCAGCTGAAGCCGGCACCGAAGGAAGTCATCCACCACCATCCCCCTTTCGCGCCGCCGCGCAGCGCCGCCTGCAGCACGAAGAGGACGAAGGGGCTGGAGAGATTTCCGTATTCGCGCAGCATCGCCGCGCTCCACGACGTGTCGTGGGCGGAAAGCCCGATCTCTTGCTGCAGCTCCGACAGGACCCGACGCCCGCCCGCGTGCACGATCCATGCATCGACGTCATCGCGACCCATCGCCTCGCGCGCCAGCGCCTCGTCGAGCACTTGTCGCGCGTGCTGCGCGGCGAGCTTCGGCACCGGCAGCGTGAGGATGTTGCGCAGCATCCCGTTGCGCTGCTCGAAGCGCAGCGCGTCGCGCCGCGCCGGATTGGTGAGCGACGCGGCAGACTTCCATTCCACGCGGCGGTTCGTTTCATGCGGACGCGGGGAAAGCACGGCGGCCGCGGCGCCATCGCCGAAGAGGCACGCACTCACGAGGACGCCCAGGTCGTCGTCGAGATAGAAGGCAGCGCTGCAGACTTCGACGCAGATGGACAGCACATGGCCCGCGCGACCCGAGGCGACGAGCGCTTCGCTCGCGCGCAGGTTCGGCAACGCCGCGCCACATCCCTGGCCGACGAGGTCCAACAGGCACGCGTCCGGCTTTATTCCCAGGCTCTCGGAAACATAGCTGGTGAGGCCGGGGCACAGGTAACCCGTACACGTGCTTACGACCACCGCGTCGATTTCGCGCGCCGTGAGTTGCGCATCTTCCAGCGCGCGGCGCGCCGCCTGGGACGCAAGCGCGGGCGCGTGCTTCACGAATCGCCGGTGGAGCGTGTCGGGATCGAGGTCGAAGCTTTCGTCGAGGGAATCGAGGGCAAGCGAGCGCCGCTCGATGCCGTTGTCGTGGTTGAGGATGCCCTGCAGGAGCGCGCGCGCGCGCGGCGTGATCTCCGGGCGGTTCGCGCGCTGCAGCGCCTGCCAGCACTCGGCCTGCGTGAAGCTGCGCTCGGGGACGGCGGTGCCGAGGCCTGCGAAGTACATCGTCCCATTCTAGGGCCGAATCACGCCGCCGGGCGAAGCCCCAGCATCCCTTCCTTTTCGATGAACGCGATCACGCGATCGAGCCCCTGCCCGGTCTTGAGGTTCGTGAAGACGAAGGGCCTTTCGCCGCGCATGCGCTTCGTGTCGCGCTCCATCACTTCGAGCGACGCGCCCACCATCGGCGCGAGGTCGATCTTGTTGATGACGAGCAGGTCGGACTTGGTGATGCCGGGGCCGCCCTTGCGCGGGATCTTGTCGCCGGCGGCCACGTCGATCACGTAGAGCGTGAGATCCGAGAGCTCCGGGCTGAAGGTCGCGGCCAGGTTGTCGCCGCCCGACTCGATGAATACGACCTCGAGCGCGGGAAAGCGGGTCGTGAGGCGCGCGACCGCTTCGAGGTTGATGGACGCATCCTCGCGGATGGCCGTGTGCGGGCAGCCGCCCGTCTCCACGCCGAGGATGCGCTCGGGCGCGAGCGCCTCGTTGCGCACGAGGAACTGCGCGTCTTCCTCCGTGTAGATGTCGTTGGTCACCGCCGCGATGTCATAGCGGTCGCGCAGCGACTTGCACAAGGCGAGCGTGAGCGCCGTCTTGCCGGAGCCCACGGGGCCGCCGATGCCGATGCGAAGGGGAGATGAGCTCATGAGCGGAAGATGCGGGAGTACTGCGTTTCGTGGCGCGCCGAGGCGATCGCGAGCCCCGGCGCGAAGTTGGCGAGATCGTCGTCGTCCATCGCGATGGCGCGCTCGGCGAGCGACGCGATGCGCCCGCCCAGCTCGAGCATGAGGCGCTGGCCGTCCGTCTGCCCGAGCGGCACGCACTTCACCGCGGCGAGCACCTGGTTCTCGATCCAGGAGAACACATACGTCGCGATCGCGTCCGGGACGGGAAGCTTCCACGCCGCCGCGGCGCAGGCGAATGCCGTGGGGTACGCGACTTCGCCGATCGCTTCGAGCTGCGCGGTCGCGACCTCGAGGTCGCGCAGCAGCCGGCGAAGGGAATAGCCCATCTGAACGGTCTCCGCGCGCAACTCCGCGGTCTCGCGCGATGCGATGAACTCGAGGTTCCACCGGCATGCCGCGTCGGTGTCGCCGCGCTGCCACGCCTGGATGAGGCGCGCCAGTACCGGCGCCTCCATCGACGCGACCGAAAGCTCCAGCACCTCCCCGATCCATTGCGACGCCGTCGCGGTATCACGCACGACGCCCGACTCGACAGCCGCCTCGAGTCCCTGCGAGTAGCTGTATGCGCCCACCGGGAGCGCCGGGCTCGCGAGCTGCAGCAGGCGCGCGTCGATCATTTGGAGCCCGTCCCCATCTCGTGGATGCGCCCGCCATGGCCCGACTCGTTGTCGTGGCGGTGGTGCGCACCGTAGGCGCCTGCCTCCGGCTCGAACGCCGCTTCCATCGGCGCGAGGCGCGCGCCGAGTCCTTCCAGCATGCGCGCGAGGACGTGATCTGCGCCGATGCGCAGCCAACCGTCACCCACCTGCACCGGGACGTGGCGATTGCCGAGGTGGTAGGCCGCGCGCGTGAGCGCCTGCGGCGAATCGCATTCGACATGCAGCACGCTTTCCACGGCGGCCACGACCTCGATCGCGCGCCCGTCGGAGGCGATCACCCAATCGCCCCCGCGCAGCACCTGGCCGCGCGGCAGCTCGATCGCCACTTCCTCACCGGAGGTGAGCCTCGCGCGCTGGCGGCTTTTCTGGCGCAGGTCGAACGGCAGGCGCAGCTCGCCGGCGGGCCTGGCGTATTGCTCATGGGGCTTCATCGGCAGGCGCGCGCGGATCTCGATCATCGCTAGAAGAGGAAGTAGCGCTGCGCCATGGGAAGCGTGGCCGCGGGCTCGCAGGCGAGGAGCTCGCCGTCGGCACGCACCTCGTATGTTTCCGCGTCGACTTCCAGGCGCGGCTGCCACGCGTTGTGGACCATGTCCTTCTTGCCGATGCCGCGCGTGCGCCGCACCGCTTCGAGCGGGCGTCGAAGGCCGAGCTTCTGCACTTCGGGATTCGCGAGCGCCGCCTGGGACACGAACGTGATCGACGTGCGCAGCGCCCCGCCGAACGCGCCGAACATCGGGCGGTAGTGCACCGGCTGCGGCGTGGGAATCGAGGCGTTGGGATCGCCCATCGCCGCGGCGGCGATCATCCCGCCCTTCAGGATGAGCGAGGGCTTCACGCCGAAGAACGCCGGCTTCCACAGCACGAGGTCGGCAACCTTGCCCTCCTCCACCGAGCCCACCGCGTGCGCGATGCCGTGCGCGATCGCGGGATTGATCGTGTACTTGGCGATGTAGCGCTTCACCCGCGCGTTGTCGTGCGTCGCCGGGTCTGCCGCGAGGCTGCCGCGCTGCACCTTCATCTTGTGGGCGGTCTGCCACGTTCGGATCACCACTTCGCCCACGCGTCCCATCGCCTGCGAGTCCGACGACATCATGGAGAATGCGCCCAGGTCGTGGAGGATGTCCTCGGCGGCGATGGTCTCGCGCCGGATGCGCGACTCGGCGAATGCCACGTCCTCGGCGATCGCCGGGTCGAGGTGGTGGCACACCATCAGCATGTCGAGGTGCTCGGCGATGGTGTTCACGGTGTAGGGGCGCGTGGGATTCGTGGAGGACGGCAGCACGTTCGGCAGGGCCGCGACCTTGATGATGTCCGGAGCGTGCCCGCCTCCAGCGCCTTCGGTGTGGTACGTGTGGATGGTGCGTCCCTTGAAGGCCGCCACGCTCGCCTCGACGAACCCCGATTCATTCAGCGTGTCGGTGTGGATGGCGACCTGCACGTCCATCTCGTCGGCGACCCCGAGGCAGCAGTCGATGGCGGCGGGGGTCGTGCCCCAGTCTTCGTGCAGCTTCAATCCGATCGCGCCGGCGCGAACCTGCTCGCGCAACGCCTCGGGCCGGCTCGCGTTGCCCTTGCCGAGGAACCCGAGGTTCATCGGGAAGGCGTCCGCCGCCGCGAGCATCGTGTGCATGTGCCACGGCCCCGGCGTGCACGTGGTGGCCGCGGTCCCGGTCGCGGGACCGGTTCCGCCTCCGAGCATCGTCGTCACGCCCGACATCAGCGCGTCGTCGATCTGCTGCGGGCAGATGAAGTGGATGTGGCTGTCGACGCCGCCCGCGGTGAGGATCATGCCTTCGCCCGCGATCACCTCGGTGCCGGGGCCGATGGGAATCGTGATGCCCGGCTGGATGTCCGGATTGCCGCCCTTGCCGATCTTCCAGATGCGCCCGCCCTTCAGTCCCACGTCGGCCTTGACGATGCCCCAGTGGTCCACGATGAGCGCGTTGGTGATGATGGTGTCCGCAGTGAGCGAGGAGACGAGCTGGCCCTGGCCCATGCCATCGCGGATCACCTTGCCGCCGCCGAACTTCACTTCCTCGCCGTAGATCGTGAAGTCGCGCTCGACCTCGATCCAGAGCTCGGTATCGGCGAGCCGCACGCGGTCGCCGGTCGTGGGACCGAACATCTCCGCATAGGCGCCGCGCGCGATCCTCGTCACAGCTTGCCCATCACTTTGCCCTGGAACCCATACACCACTCGCTTGCCGTCGAGCGCCACGAGATTCACGGTGCGGGACTGCCCCGGCTCGAAGCGCACCGCGGTTCCCGCCGCGATGTCGAGGCGGAAGCCGTGAGCCTCGGCGCGGTCGAAGCGCAACGCCTCGTTCACCTCGAAGAAGTGGTAGTGCGATCCGACCTGGACCGGGCGATCGCCCGTGTTCGTCACCTCGAGCGTCACCTTCGCGCGGCCCTTGTTGATCTCGATGTCGCCCTTGGCGACCTTGATCTCGCCCGGAATCATCGTCATTCCAGCGAAGGCTGGAATCCAGCCAGAGGCGCGAGCAGTGTCTTCATACAATCGGGTGATGCACGGTAACCAGTTTTGTCCCGTCGGGAAAGGTCGCCTCGACCTGGATCTCGGGAATCATTTCCGGCACGCCCTCCATCACGTCGTCGCGCGTGAGCAGCGTCGTGCCGTAGCTCATCAGCTCGGACACGGGCTTGCCGTCGCGCGCAGCCTCCAGGATCGCGGCCGAGATGAACGCGACCGACTCCGGGTAGTTGAGCTTCACGCCGCGTGCCTTGCGCCGTTCGGCGACGAGCGCCGCGGTGAAGATGAGCAGCTTGTCCTTCTCGCGCGGGGTGAGCTCCATCGTCGTCAGGTACTCCAGATGCGCGGCGCCGCCGCGTCGCGCTCCATCGCCGCGGGGCGCAGCAGCGACCACAGACGAAGGAAGTAATCCCGCACCGCTTCGGTGGAGGAACCCACGAAGCGCGCGACGAGCACCCGCGGAAGCCGCGTCACCGCGCCCTCGCCACCTGCCGCCTTCACCGCGCGGCATTGCGCGAGGAGCTCGTCGCCGATCCCCGCGCCGGCGCATAGGAGCGTCGCGTACACGGGCTCGCCGCGCAGGCCCGCGCCCGCGCGCCCCACGAGCGCCTCGCAGCCAATGCGCGCGCGCTCGATCCATGCAAGCCGGCCGTCCTGCCACAGCCGTGCGGTGGAGCGCAGCTCGCCGCGCGCGAAGCGCTCGCCGCAGGCCGTGCGCCCGAGTCGGACGATGTCCCATGCGATGAGCCGGGCGTCGCCCTCGAGGCGTGCATCCCACTGGATATCCGCCCGCGCGCCGTCGAAGACGATGGTCTCCTGGGGAAGCCACTCGACGCGGCTTTGCGCACGCGCGACGATCGACACGCGTTGCCGGGCCCACGCGCCCGGCGATCGGTACCACTTCGCGGCGCCCGGCGTGGTGATCAAGGCGTGCGCGCCCTCGTGGGCCGCGACCTCGATCACCAGCTGATCTCCGGCAGCAATCCCCGCGGGAGGATGCACGACGATGGCGTGGCAGACTTGCGGCCCCTCGGGATGCAGCGCCTTCTGCACGACGAGGGGACCATCGTGCTCACGCGTGGCGAGCACGCTGCGCTCGCCGCGGCGCTCGAACCCGAGCGCGAGTCGGGCTCGCCACGTCGCTTCGGGCAGCGCGCAATCGAGGGGCATGGGTCGATCATACTGCGAGCATCGCGCGCACGTTGTCGCGGTCCATGTCGGCTCCCGCGCCGCGCGCGATGATCTCGCCGCGCTCCATCACGAGGTACTGGTCGGAGAGCGACTTCGCGAAATCGTAGTACTGCTCGACCAGCAGGATGGCCATCTCGCCGGTGGAGCTGAGCGTGCGGATGGCGCGCTCGATGTCCTTGATGATGGACGGCTGGATGCCTTCGGTGGGCTCGTCGAGGATGAGGAGCTTCGGTCCCATGGCGAGCGCGCGGCCGATGGCGAGCTGCTGCTGCTGGCCGCCGGAAAGGTCGCCGCCGCGCCGTCGCAGCATCTGCTTCAGCACCGGGAACATTTCAAAGACACGCGGCGGAATCCGCGCGCCCGCCTCGCGGGTTGCGAGCCCCATCTCGAGGTTCTCCTCGACCGTGAGGCGCCCGAAGATCTCGCGCCCCTGCGGCACGTAGCCCACGCCTTCGCGCGCGCGCTCCTCGGGCTTCGCATGCGTCACGTCGCGCTGGCCGAACAGCACCCGTCCGCTCTTCGCGGGCACGAGCCCCATCAGCGTGCGCAGCAGCGTGGTCTTGCCCACGCCGTTGCGGCCCAGCAGCACGGTGACCTCGCCGGGCGCCAAGGCGAAGCTCACGTCGCGCACGATGTGGCTGCCGCCGTAGTACTGGTTGAGGTTCTGCACGGTGAGCATCGTCTATCGCCCCAGGTAAACCTCGATCACGCGCGGGTCGGCCTGCACGGCGTCGAGCGAACCTTCGGCCAGCACGCTGCCTTCATGAAGCACCGTGACCTTGCGCGCGATGCGCTCGACGAACGCCATGTCGTGCTCGACCACGACGAGCGAATGTTCGCCCGCGAGCGAGAGGAAGAGCTCGGCGGTGCGCTCCGTCTCCTCGTCGCTCATGCCCGCGACCGGCTCGTCCAGGAGGAGGAGCCTGGGCTCCTGCATGAGCAGCATCGCGATCTCGAGCCATTGCTTCTGGCCGTGGGACAGGAGCCCCGCCGGGCGGTCGCCGGAATCGGCGAGGCGCACGCGCTCGAGCGTGGCGGCGATGCGATCGCGCTCGGCCGAGGAGAGCCTCGCGAAGAGCGCGCGCCGCACGCGCTTGTCCGCCTTCATTGCGAGCTCGAGGTTCTCGAATGCACTGTGGTTCTCGAAGATGGTGGGCTTCTGGAACTTGCGCCCGATGCCGGCATGCGCGATCTGCGATTCCGAAAGCCGCGTGAGGTCGATGGTCTGGCCGAAGTACGCGCGCCCGGTGTCGGGGCGCGTCTTGCCCGTGATCACGTCCATCATCGTGGTCTTGCCCGCGCCATTGGGACCAATCACGCAGCGCAGCTCCCCCGCATCGATGGCGAGCGAGAGCGCGTTCAGCGCCCTGAAGCCGTCGAAGCTCACCGTCACGTCCTCGAGGTAGAGGACGACGCCGTGGGAAAGGTCGAGCTCGCCCGCCTGCATGCTGCGCCCGAAGCTCGCGTCGCTCGAGGGCTCGACGGCAGCAGGCGCCGCCTTCTGCGCGGGCGGCCACCACGGCCAGGGCCGATGATCCGGGGAGACGATGGGCGGCTGCGACATGTTCACGCCCTTCTCCATTTCCTCGCGAGCCCCAGGACTCCCTGGGGCAGGAAAAGCGTCACGAGGATGAAGATTGCACCGAGCAGGTACAGCCAGTACTCGGGGAACTGCACGGTGAAGACGCTCTTGGCGCCATTCACCAGCCCCGCGCCAATCACGGGGCCCACGAGGGTTCCGCGGCCGCCCACGGCCGTCCAGATCGCGATCTCGATCGAGTTGGCGGGCGACATCTCGCCCGGATTGATGATGCCCACCTGCGGGACGTAGAGCGCTCCTGCGATGCCGCACAGGATCGCCGACACCGTCCACACGAAGAGCTTGTACCAGAGCGTGTCGTAGCCGCAGAAGCGCACGCGTGCCTCGGAGTCGCGGATGGCGGCGAGCACGCGCCCGAATCTCGAGGTCACGAGCCAGCGCCCGAAGAGGAGCGTGGCGATCAGCACCGCGCCCGTGAGCGTGAAGAGCGCCATGCGCATCTCGGGCGTGGCGATGGGAATGCCGAGGATGCGCTTGAAGTCGGTGAAGCCGTTGTTGCCGCCGAAGCCGGTGTTGTTGCGGAAGAAGAGCAGCATCGCGGCATACGTGAGCGCCTGGGTGATGATCGAGAAGTACACGCCTTTCACCCGCGAGCGAAAGGCGAAGTAGCCGAAGGCGAACGCGACCACGCCCGGCACCGCCACGACGAGGAAGAGCGCCCACGCGAAGCTGTCGGAGTTCCACCACTGCCAGGGGAACGTCTTCCAGTCGAGGAACACCATGAAGTCCGGCATGTTCGCGCGGTACTGGCCGTCGGCGCCGATCTGGCGCATGAGGTACATGCCGAACGCATAGCCGCCCAGCGCGAAGAAGAGCCCGTGGCCGAGCGACAGGATCCCCGCGTATCCCCACACCAGGTCCATCGCCACGGCGACGATCATGTAGCACATGATCTTTCCGCCGAGCGTCACGCCGAACGCGGACACATGCAGCGCGTTTCCCGGCGGCACCACCAGGTTCAGCACCGGAAAGACGACGAAGATCAACGCCGCGGCGGCTACCAGCAATGTTGCATGGGCTGGGCCCCGGCCTGCGCTGGGGTGACGGCTCGTCATGTCTCGACCGTCCTTCCCTTCACGGCAAAGAGACCCTGCGGGCGCTTCTGGATGAAGACGATGATA
>Ga0209131_1000301_pt1 | contig 35817 bp, 30 predicted proteins | sample GraSoi_2013_40cm_FD_185826 | JGI IMG/M metagenome (GOLD analysis project Ga0209131, IMG submission 185826) | Grasslands soil microbial communities from the Angelo Coastal Reserve, California, USA - Sample 9_17_2013_40cm (SPAdes) (version 2) | ecosystem: Environmental > Terrestrial > Soil >...
CAGGTCTTCAAACAGGAACTTGGAAGCGTCGTTAAAAGTCGTGATGCTGGTGCGCGTATATCCATAGGTGACGCCGAGGCGCGTGAACGAAAGCTTCTTTACCGGGTAGCTGGCGAAGAGGGTGAACCCGGTGCTGTTCTGATTGTAATTTTGAACGAACTGCGGATTGATGCTGACAGACTGACCGAGGAGTAGCGCTTCCTGGCGGGCCTGATTGAAACTGTAGCGGCTGGAGAAGACCGTAAAGCCGGTGGAGATGGGACGATCGAAAAGATAGGGCTCGGTGAAGCCGAACATGAAGCTTCGCTGAATATCGCCGAACTGCGCGGAGAAGGTCAGGGTTTCGCCGAGGCCGAGGAAATTGTTGGTCTGGTAGGTGAGTCCGATGAACGTGCCGGCCAGGCCGCTGACGCCGCCCTGCAGACCGATGGACTGCTTGCCCTTTTCCTTGAGTTTCAGAGTGAGATCGACGGTGCCCTCTTTTTGATTGCGCTTGATCTCGACGGCCTTGTCTTCCTCAATGCGATCGAAATAGTCGAGTTGGTTCAAGCGCAGGATGCTGATTTCCCAGGCGCGCTTGTTGAAGAGCTGGCCTTCGTCGAGAAGAAGCTCGCGGCGGATGACTTTGTCGCGCGTAGTGGTGTTGCCGACGAAATCGATGCGGCGGACGTAGTATTGCTTTTCCTCGTTGAAGCGCATGGTGATGTCGATGCGTTTGGCGGCTTCATCAATATCGGTCTGAGGCTCGGCGGTGAAATCGATGAAACCGTATTGGCCATACGCTTTGCGATAGTCGTCCAGGGCTTTGCGGATTTTGGCGGCGGAGAAGATGTCGCCTTCCTTGAGGGGGAAAATGGCCTTGAGGGCATCGACCTTCAGAGAGAGAGCCTTATCCGGATCGGCGCTGACGATTTTCAGCGTGCCCATCTTGTAGCGATCGCCCTCTTCGATAGGGATGGTGATATTGACGGCTTTGCCGTGAGTACGTCCGGCGACGGGGACGCCCATGCGGAAACCGGTGGTATCGATATTTTCGAGAATCGGATCTTTCACGACGACTTTGAAGTAGCCATTGTCCTGGTAGAGACCGCGGACGCCCACTTCGAGATCTTCGTTGAGTTTTTCGCGGTCGTACGTCTTGGTGAGGACGGGAATGTACCAGAAGTAGAGAGGAATGGAGTAGGGACGATCGTGACGCATGGCGCGAATGAGCTTGCGATCGCTGAAAGCGTGATTGCCGGTAAATTTAATCCTGCCGACCTTTACCTTGGGACCTTCCTCGACTTTGAAAACGAGGATGACCGCGTTGCTGGCGGCGATGCGCTCGTACTGCGGAGTGACTTTGGCGAACTGGCGGCCGTGCTCGCCGAGCAGCTCTTTCAGGACCACTTCCGCTTTCTTGATGCGCGTGGGGTCGAACTGGCTTTCTACGGTGAGGCCGACCTTGCGCTCTTTGAAACGATCGAGAATGTCCGATTCGGAGACGGAATGAATGCCGTCGTAACGAATGCGGCGGATGACCGGGCGCTCTTTGACTTCGAAGATGACGTTCTTGTGATTGGGGCCTTCGGGAGAGTCCTCGACGCGCAACTTAACGTCTTCGAAGAATTGCGTGTTCCATAGCGCCTGAAAATCGCGGCGCAACGTCTCTTCATTATAAGGATCACCATCGCGGCTGAAAATTCGCGCTTTTAGCGTGTCGCTTCGTACGCGGCGGTTGCCGATGAACAGGATGCGGTCGATTATGGTTCCAGGCGGCTGCGGAGGAGGATTCTGGAAAGGATGCTCGGAATCATCAAGGGCGGCGGATTCCGCCGTAACCTTTGCGAATTCCGTTGAATCAAAAGGAGGAGAGAACGAAGACGGATATGCAGCCGCATTAGGATGGTGCTGCGCGGCGGCAAAAACAGAGGACGCGAGCAATAACCCCATTGCCGCAGCCGAGAGCACTACGCGCATAACCCCAAACGGCAAAGAAATTCTTGTATGAGCGGCCACGGAGGTGGTCAAGGCCGCGCCCCCAAACCCAAGATGTTTTTCTCCCGCCGAACCTGGTACAGGCCGGCCGTGCGTTGACCCGGCACATACCGGGTCACACATGTTGGTGTCAGATTCCCTAGTGGACGACCGGGGTTGCCTCACCGACAGGACGGAAGGAAAGACCTTCCCCCGCGACGTAAATTTGCAACGTCGCTGGTCTTTGGATTCCACCCTGAATGAGCGCCTCGGACAGCGGGTCTTCCACATACTTCTGTAATGCCCGCCGCAGAGGTCGTGCCCCGTAACTGCGGTCTGCACACGTTTTTTCGAGGATCCACTGGCGTGCTTCCGGAGAAACAACAACCTGGACTTGCCGATGGATAAGCGTATCGTTCATCTGACCCACCAGCAGATCGATAATGCGCAACAGGTCGTCGTCGCCGAGCGGGTTGAAGATAATGACTTCGTCCAAGCGGTTGAGAAACTCCGGATTGAACGCCCGCTTTACTTCATTCATCACCATATCTTCCATGCTCTTGAGACCGGCTTCATCGACGCCGGACTGGAAGCCGATGGAAGTGCGCTTCTGCAAATGGCGCGCACCCAGGTTGGAAGTCATGATGATGATGGTGTTGCGAAAATCCACGGTATTGCCGAGCCCGTCCGTCAACTGGCCGTCTTCAAACACTTGCAGCAGGATATTGAAAACGTCCGGATGCGCCTTCTCGATTTCATCCAGCAGGATGACCGAGTAGGGCGTGCGGCGAACGCGCTCCGTCAACTGACCGCCTTCTTCATAGCCCACGTACCCTGGAGGGGCGCCGATGAGCTTCGAGACGGAATGCTTTTCCATGAACTCCGACATATCGAAGCGAACCAGCGACTTCTCCGAACCGAACAAAAATTCCGCGAGGCGGCGGGCGACTTCCGTCTTGCCGACGCCGGTGGGACCGAGGAAGAAGAAGCAGCCGACGGGACGCGCGGGATTTTTGAGTCCGGCGCGGCTGCGGCGAATGGCGCGCGCGAGGGCGGTGATGGCTTTGTCCTGACTGATGACACGTTTGTGCAACTCCGGCTCGATGCGCAGGAGCTTCTGCTGCTCGTCCTCTTTTATGGAGGTGACGGCGATGCCGGTCCAGCGAGAGACGACTTCTTCGATGTCTTCGCGGGTGACGATGCCGGTGGAAGCGTCGTCGAGCTTGTAACGTTCGCGGAGGCCGCGGAGATTCTCTTTTTCTTTGCGCTCTTCTTCGGAGTAGAAGCGCGCTTTTTCGAATTCGTGGGCGGCGATGGCGCTTTCCATGCGGTGAGTGATGAATTTCACGCGCTTTTGCACTTCGCCGACTTCTTCCGGGACGCTGGCTTGGCGGAGCTTCACACGGGCGCCAGCTTCGTCGATCAGGTCGATCGCCTTATCCGGGAGGAAGCGATCGGGAATGTAGCGGTTGGAAAGATAGACGGAGTAGCGCAGCGCCTCGTCGGTGTAGCTGACCGCGTGAAATTTTTCGTAGCGCTCGCGCACACCGCTGATGACCTGGACGGCTTCTTCCTCGTTGGGCGCGGGAACTTTCACGGACTGGAAGCGGCGCTCGAGCGAGCGGTCTTTCTCGACGGACTTGCGATATTCGCCGGGCGTGGTGGCGCCGATGCACTGAATTTCGCCGCGGGACAGCGCGGGCTTGAGGATGTTGGCGGCGTCTAGCGAACCTTCCGCAGAGCCGGCGCCGACGAGGGTGTGCAACTCGTCGATGAAGACGATGGCGTTCTGGCTTTCCATCAATTCTTTCATGATGGTTTTGAGGCGCTCTTCAAATTGGCCGCGGTATTTTGTGCCGGCGACGATTAGAGAGAGATCGAGAGAAAGGATGCGCTTGTCCGCGAGGAAGGGCGGAACGTCGCCATCGGAAATGCGCTGGGCCAGGCCCTCGACGATTGCGGTCTTGCCTACGCCGGGCTCGCCGATGAGAACGGGATTATTTTTTGTGCGGCGGCAGAGGATTTGGATTACGCGCTCGACTTCGCCTTCGCGGCCGACTAGCGGATCGAGGGAACCTTCGGAGGCGGCTTGCGTGAGGTCACGGCTGAATTCGGCGAGGAGCGAAGTTTCTTTGGGGCGCGCGGCGGTGGTTTTTTCGCCGGAGGTGCGCGCGAGCTCTTCACGGAGAGTGGAGAGGCGCAGGCCGCGCTCCATCAGGATTTCGGCGCCGAAACATTTTTCTTCGCGGAGGATTCCGAGGAGCAGATGCTCAGTGCCGACGTGTTTTACGCCGAGACGCTCGGCTTCTTCGCCAGCCATATTCAAAATGCGCTTGCATTCCGCGCTCAGAGGCACTTCAACAGATGTTGAAATACGCTCGCGGATGGTGATGCGCGCTTCGATTTCTTTGCGGATGGATTCAATCGAGCCCTGCTGGCGCAGGAAACGATTGGCCAGGGCTTTGTCCTCGCGCATCAAGCCGAGCAGAAGATGCTCGGTCTCAATGTACGGGCTGCCGTACTGGCTGGCTTCATACCTCGCAAAGAAAATGACGCGTCGCGCTTTCTCTGTATACCGTTCAAACACGATTAGCTCGCTTCTCCCCCGGGGGTCCCCATCGCAGCGGCCGAAGCCACGCGAGTACGCAAAACGCCGTGCTCTAGAGTCAGTACGCGGTCGCAACGCGCGGCGAGCGCCAAATTGTGCGTCGCGATGAGTGACGTCAACTGGTACGCGCGGTGCAGCCGCTGCAACAACTCGAACACGGCCCAAGCATTCTGCTCGTCCAAGTCTCCGGTTGGTTCATCAGCCAGCAGCACGGCCGGCCTGGTGACGAGCGCCCTGGCAATAGCGACGCGCTGCTGTTCCCCACCCGAAAGCTCCCCTGCGCGGTGCTCGGTCCGATCTTGCAGGCCGACTTCCGCGAGCCACCTGCGCGCTGTGACCATGGCGGGCGAGAAAGTCTCGCCTCGCAGCAGCAGCGGCATGGCTACGTTTTCCGTGGCAGTAAAGTCAGGCAATAATTGATGCCGCTGCCACAAAAAACCCACGGCGCGATTTCTAAAGTCAGCAACCGTGTTGTCTTGATTCGTTTCAATGGGCTTGGAAGCGAAGTATACTGCACCGCTCGTTGGCGTGTCTAGCGCAGCCAATAGATGCAGCAGAGTGCTTTTGCCAGCTCCAGATGGGGCGACAATCGCCACCATCTCTCCGCGCCGCAAACTCAGATTTGCGTCGGCCAAAACGGTCAAAGACCGCGCGCCGACGCCGTAAATTTTCCGCAAGCTGCGCGCTTCCAGCACGATCTGTGCGTCAGCCGCGCCGATGGGGTTCGCTGCCCCTGCGGCCGGCCCCGAATTACCTTCAGAATTCATCCCAGGTCCACTCCCCTAATTATTACGGACGCGCGCTCCCACTTACTTTAGATGCACAAACGGCAAGTACAGTGCCGAAGCTCGGCCCATTAATCAGTCATTAGTCGTGTCGCATCCGACCCATCTGCTTCCCATTTATGCCGCGGCGTTGCCTCGCAGAAGAACAAAGCCAAAATGGGCAATTCGTTAAACGCTTAATTGCTTTCAATTCAGACGTTTATGACCGGCAGTTTTTCCGAGCCGAGATCAAACGAGATTCCCGTATTCTGCCGTCCGCCTACGGAGAGAATAGAAGCAACCCGTGCTCCAAAGCTCGGATTGCGGCATGAAAATCGTTCTTCTCGGGTATTTGCGTGTGGCGGCTCCACGATTTTCCTTCATTCGTAACGCAGGATCTCGACTGGCAGAAGCCGTGCCGCCGCGCGCGCAGGCAACAGGGTTGCGCCAATGGAGATGCCCATGGCTACGGCGGCGATCCACAGGGCATCGAGCAGACTGGGATGAAAGGGCACATAGGGAACGGCATAAACCTGAGGGTCGAGGGGAATCAGATGGTATGTGCCGGCAATCCACGCGAAGGCATATCCGATGCATAAGCCGGCAAAAGTGCCGGTAGCGCCTATGGCAATTCCTTGCCACAGGAAAATGCGCCGAATCTGCTGACGCCGCGCACCCATCGACATCAAGACGGCGACGTCGCGTGCCTTGTCCGTGACGGTCATGGACAGCACTACGAGGACGTTCAACCCCGCGACGAAGGTGATCAGTCCGATAAAGATGGCGGTGACCAGCTTTTCCAGGCGAAGGGCGCGAAACAGCGCGCGATTTTCTTCCATCCAGGTGGTAGCTGCGAAACCCAGGCCTGCGGCCTGTTCTAATTTCCGCGCAAGGTCGGCGGCTTGTTCAGGTTTATACAGTCTGAACTCCAGGACGCTGACTCTGTCACCGACGCCGGAGAGGGCTTGTGCGGCGGGCAAATTCAAGAAGCACCAATTCTCATCGTAGTCGTAGAAGCCGGAATCAAAAATACCTGCTACGCGGAAGCGCCGGCTTCGCGGCAGCATTCCGAATGGCGTCAGTCGTCCTTGCGGACTGGTCAACGTCACGTAGTCGCCCGGCGAGAGCTTCCACTCTTGCGCGAGCTGTTTCCCGACGACCACTGCGTCGATCCCATCGGCATCCGGAGAAAAATCCAAGCGTCCGGCGATAATTCGTTGCAGCGCTTCGTCGCTGCGGCGCTCGCGTTCCAGATCGATTCCCTTTGTCACGACGCCGCGTGCTTCATGCGCAAAGGTGAATAATACGGTCTGATAGACGGCGGGAGTCACGGACCGCACGCCGGGCAAGCCGGCAAATTTGGATACTAGTGCCTCGTAATCGCGGATGCCGCCCGCGCCGGGTCGCGTGAGCGATACGTGCGCCGTCACGCCCAGCAAGCGGTCCTGCAACGTTTCACGAAACCCTGTGTTCATCGCCAGAGCCACGACGAGCGTTGCGACTCCAGCGGCAACTCCGATCACGGAGAAAGCCGTGACGAGACGCAGCACTGCCGGGCGGTACGGCGACCGCAAGTACCGCCTGGCAACGAACCATTCAAATTTCATGCAGAACTCTTCAGGGCTTCGTGCCTTGCTCCGGATTCGATGGAGCTTCCGGCCGCAATTGCGGGAATAAGATGACGTCGCGAATGGACGACGAGTCCGTGAAGAGCATCGTCAAGCGATCGATGCCGATGCCTTCACCCGCGGTCGGCGGCATGCCATGGCAAAGCGCGCGGATGTAGTCCAAGTCGACCTGCTTCGGAGCTTCCTCTCCGCCTTGCGCGACCTGCGCGCGAAAGCGGCGCTCCTGTTCGATCGGATCGTTTAGCTCTGAAAAGCCGTTTGCGATTTCCATTCCGGCTACATAAATTTCAAAGCGCTCGGTCACGCTCGGGTCATCCGGCTTCTGCTTGGACAAGGGGGAAATGTCAGTGGGAAATTCGTACAAAATAGTCGGCTGCACCAATTTATCTTCGGCCATGGTCTCAAACAAAAGGCCAGTCCCTTCTCCATCAGTAAGAGTTCCCTTAGACGCAGCATAGGGAGCCCCCGCGACCTTCGCCCAGGCGTTATATCGCTCCGTAATCGCGCGTGGTCCTGCGGGCGCGCTCAGCTCCGAAAGCGTGGGAGCCGCGCCGGCTTGAGCGGGCCAGTATTTCAAAATGGCCTCGCGCATGGAGAGCCGTTCAAAATGTCCGAAGTCGAGATCGAGATCTCCGTACCGCACTACCGTCGACCCGGTGATCTTCTTTGCCAACTCCGCGAATAGTTGCTCGTTCATATCCATCAGATCGCGGTAATTGCTGTAAGCCTCGTAAAACTCCAGCATGGTGAATTCCGGATTGTGCTGTGTGGAGATGCCTTCATTACGAAAATTGCGATTGATCTCGTAAACGCGGTCAAATCCGCCTACGGTCAGGCGTTTCAAATACAATTCCGGGGCGATCCGCAGATACAGGTCGATATCCAAAGTGTTGTGATGCGTGACAAAGGGGCGAGCAGCCGCTCCTCCGGGCAGCGGGTGCATCATCGGCGTTTCTACTTCGATGTAGCCACGCGCGTCGAGAAAGCGCCGCAATTCCCGGATAATACGGGGCCGCGTTACGAAGACCTCGCGCGACTTCTCATTGGCAATTAAATCCAGATAACGCTGGCGATAGCGCAGCTCGACATCAGTGAGGCCGTGCCATTTCTCGGGCAAAGGCAGCAGGGCCTTTGCCAGGAAAAAAATTTCTTCGACCCGAACCGAAAGTTCGTTGGTCTTTGTGCGGAAGAGGTGTCCACGAACACCAATGGAGTCGCCGAGGTCCAACAATTTGAAAAGCTCGAAACCGCGCTCTCCTACCACATCTTTTTTTACATAGATTTGAAGGCGCTTTCCCGAACCTTGCAGGTGCGCAAAGCCGGCCTTGCCCATTAGGCGCAGCGAAACAATTCGTCCGGCGACGCGGGTTCCCCGCTGGCTGGCCTCCAAATCGGCGCTGGGAGTCTCGCTAAACTTGGTGACGAGCTCCGCGACCGTATCGCTCCAGCGAAATTCGTGCGGATAGGCCGGCAGACCCAAGGCTTGAATTTGCTCGAGTTTTTTCTGGCGCTGCTCAAACTGGTCGCGCGGCTCAAATTGCAACGAGAAATCCTTTCCGCTTAATCGCAGGCGAGTATAGCGGCCAGCGCAGCCGGAGGGCAAGAATGTGACTCCGCAGCACACAGGCATGCCCCAACAAATCCCAGGGGTAAGCTGCGGAAATTGATTTGGCAAGTGACTGCTTTATAACAAAAACGGTAGAGGATATCTCTACGAAGAACATGTGAATTAGTTTTCTCTAATAAGTTGTACCGCTCTGAAACTATTTTGATATACTCCCCCGCCTTAGGAGACACCCTGTGCGGGTTCGCGCCTACACCCTGCCTTCCAGGTTTTCATCGGTGCAAGAGGACTGGAGCGCTTGGCTGCCTGCAGCCAAGGGGGAAGTCTTTGAGTCATGCGTGCACCAGCTGGAGCTCTTTTACAAAATGTTCAGCGTCTCGCTGAACGAAGCTCTTGAGCTCCGCCGCACGGGAAAATCGGGACACTCGTGTCGCGCCATCTTCGTGATGCCGGGGTTATGCGCGCGGCTGGCGGTTCCGTTGGAACGGATGCTGCACACTTTGGGTGAGCACGCGAAGCACTTCGGGATTGTGCCGAACACCGCCCCTCTGGACGCCTCGAACTTCCGCGGTGCCCGAGAGCAGCACACCGCGCGCATGAGCGACCTGTTAAGTCACGTCCTCCTCACGCAGCGTTCACAATTTCTTCACAAGATCGAGACGCTCGAAGAGATGGTGCTGAGCATCCGAAAAGAATTCGACGAGGTAGCGTCCGATCTCGGCAGTGGGGTATCTGAGGAGCCATCGGCGGATTGGCGCACGATTGATGACGCTCACTTTGACTTGAACACCTGCCTTCGCGAAGCTATCGTTGTTTTGAAGTCCTTTTTAGTGGTACTCCCGAACGACCAGCTCAGCGTGTTCCAGAAATCCATAACCGCCCACCTGCTTGCGTCTAACGATGCCGCCCCAGCGGGACGTAGACGAATGGTCTTAATCGAGAGACAATAAGCGAGCCTGTTCTCGGGGCGCCAACCCAGCGAGTAATAAATTCCCGCTGCGTGTTTCCTCGGTATGCGGGCTTTTGCAAAGACAACTCCGGGAGGTATCCGGTGCATCCGAAAGGATGGATGCGCCGCTATTGGACCGTTGGCCCGAAACAGACCAAGCGATCCCATCGCAGGAAACGCGCCGCAGCCGCCCAAAGCACTGACGGAAGCGGAAGCCATTCGCCTGGCGCAAGCCGGGAACGCCGCGGCTTTCGAGTTCTTGTACGAGTTGCATAGCCGCCGCGTCTACGCCTTGTGTTTGCGCATGGTCAGCAACCCTTCCGATGCGGAAGATTTAATGCAAGAGGCCTTCCTGCAGCTCTTCCGAAAGATCGGGACGTTTCGGAGCGAATCGGCGTTTTCGACCTGGCTGCACCGCATGACGGTAAACGTTGTGCTCATGCGACTGCGCAAGAAAGCTCTGCCGGTGGCTTCCCTGGAGGAAGCTACGGAGCCGGATGAAGATGGCGGCGGCCCCAGGAAGGACATAGGGGCGCCGGATTTGCGGTTGAGCGGAGCAGTCGATCGCGTCAATTTAGAACGCTCGATCGACAGGTTGCCGCCCGGGTATCGCACGGTGTTCGTGTTGCACGATGTCCAGGGCTACGAGCACAACGAGATTGCTGGAATCATGGGTTGTTCGGTAGGAAATTCGAAATCGCAGCTGCATAAGGCGCGAACCAGGTTGCGCGATCTGCTGCAGGAAGAAATCCGCGAGCAGGCGCGGCAAGAACGCCATGCAGCGAAGACGCAGACGGGAAGCAGCGATTGAGCTACAATAGAAAAAATTCCGGGGTGCACGGAGCAAACGCGGACACGTCGCAGAGTCGTATTCGGGGTCGAGCCGAAGATACCTCCGAAGCTGCGTGTCGCGGAGTAAAAGGTCATGCAGTGTAAAGAAGTGGCAGTGGTGTTGGAGCAAGAAGGGTGTTTGCCCGTGCCGGAAGCGGCGCGTGCACATCTCGCCGGCTGCAATTCCTGCCGGAATTTCATCGCGGACTTAACCGCAATCATCGCAACCGCTCATTTGCTTCCCGCGGAAGTCGAGCCACCCCCTCGCGTGTGGACCTCGCTCCGCGTTCAGTTGGAGGAGGAAGGGATTATCCGCTCGGGCGCGCGACAGTCCTGGTGGGCGAGCTTCTCCGAGTTCTTCCGTCCGCGAGTGATGGCTACGGCAGCCGTCGCTCTGCTGATCGTTGCAGTTGTCGCTTTACAGTTGCAGCGTCCCGCGACGCAACCCACCGAGGCCCTCAACACGTCCGACAACCTATATCAGGACACCAGCTTGACGCTCGATAACGACGAGGCTCGTCTCCCCGCCATGCAGCTTGCCGGCAATTCCGGTGTGGACGTTTCCCTCCGCCAGAATCTGGATATCGTCGATAAATTTATCGTGGACTGCGAGCAGCGCGTAAAGCAGCACCCGCAGGACGACCTGGCGCGGGAATATTTGACCGGCGCCTACCAGGACAAGGCCGAATTGATATCGGTGATGATGGAGCGCGAGGGGAGCGGACGCTAACATGAGCTTAAAAACTATGGGCCATGTAATCTTGCCGGTGCTAGCCGTGGCAGCTTTTCTCGCGCCATTTTCACTTCTGCAGGCTGCGCCCCAGCCGCCCCAGCATTTTGAAAGACGTTTTGCAGTAAAGGGACGGCCGGTCGTCATTCTCCAAAATGTAGCCAACGGACGCATCGAAGTGAAATCTTCGAAAAACTCCGAAGTGGTCGTGGCCGCAACGCAGGCCTCCAACAAGATCGGCATCGTAGCCGAGCAAGCGGAGGAGCGCGTCGATGTAACGGCCACCATCCTCGACAGCACCGCGCCGGCCGCCGAGCTGGAAGCCAATTTCCAGCTAACCGTCCCGGAAGAAACCGAGCTACAGCTCAAGACGCAGACGGGATTGGTTTACGTTGAGCAAGTGATGGGCGACATGACCCTGCAAAGCGTGGCCGGCGATATCCACTTGAAAGAAGTCTCCGGGTACATCGTGGTGCGTACCACCGGCGGCTCGCTTGTGTGCACGCAGTGCGCGGGTAAACTTAATTTCAGCTCTATCAGCGGGAATGCGCAGGTGCTGCAGCCCGGGCTTAGCAATGTGACGCTGTTCACCATGTCCGGAAACATTCTTTTTGATGGCGATTTCATTCGCACCGGAATCTACTCAATGAAGAGCGGCAAGGGCACCGTAGAGGTGCACTTCTCCGGAAGCGATTCTTTCGATCTGAATGCGCAGACCGCCATGGGTACGGTCGACAATCAAGCGGAAGCGTATTTGAAGCCGGATTCGCACGGCGTCCGGCATATGGCTTCCCGCTTCACCAAAGGGTTGTTCGGCACGGTCGGCAGCGGGCTCGCCAAAGTCGAACTCTCCTCCTACAGTGGTACAATCCGCATACTGAAGCGCGACTAACGCCTGCGCAGGCGCCAGCCCGCGATCAGGCGATACTTTCGCCTTCAAATACGACTTAAATGACGCAAATTCCTCCGCGACAATCCCAATCGCGCCTGCAGGTGCTTTGCCTGGCCGGCTTCATGGGCTCGGGCAAGACTACGGTGGGCACGCTGCTGGCGCGGCAACTTGCTTGGCGCTTTGTCGATCTGGACGATCGTATTGAGGAGGCCGCCGGGCTCCGCATTCCTGAAATTTTCGAGCGCTTGGGCGAGCCGGCATTTCGCCAAATCGAAGCGGATCAACTGCGGGCCGCTCTGGGCCGGGCCGTCGAACACAGGGAATCCCTGGTCCTGGCGCTCGGCGGGGGAACTTACGCGCAGACCGGCGCGCCGGAGTTTCTTCGTGCCGCGGGTGTTCCCGTGATCTGGCTGGACGCTTCCCCCGACGTTTTGCTGACGCGCTGCATGACCATGACGGGCCGCCCACTCTTCCGGGACGAGCCGAGCTTTCGAGCGCTCTACGCGCAGCGATTGCCTTCGTACCAGCAAGCGGACCACCGGGTGGACAGCTCCAGCGAACCGGCGCGCGTGGTCGCGGAAATCCTGCGCCGCGGAATAGTTTCCGCCGCTGCGGGCCATGCTCACCTCGTCGTAAAGGAACCCAATCCCTAAGCAATCGTTACAGATCTTCACCGTGGGACAGTCATTTTTGCCTGCCCGCTGAGGCGGGGCTGTCCCCCATCCTGCAACATTCCCTGCAACATGTCCGTCAAACCTGACCGTAACATTCTGAGAGCAAACGCCCACAATCAGCACTGTTCACATCTCTTGTGTGGCAGACTTTGTTTTTGGCAGTTTTGCCAAGGAGTCGTTTCCATAATGCGCAATCCTTTTAAATCGAAAATCACATTGGGCGTTCTTACCGTGTGCGTTGCAGCGGTGAGTTCCCTGGCTCTGGCTTCCCAGCCGCAGCAAAAGGCGGGGGTCTTCGCGCAGGACAAAGGCAGATTCACCATCCAGCTTGACGGCCAAACCGTCGGACACGAAGAGTTTGAGATTTCGCCCGCAGGCGGAGGCTGGGCCGCGCAAGGCACCACGGACCTCAAGGTGCCCGATTCTCCGGCGAGCCGCGTAACGGGCACGCTGACGCTGCAGCCAGATGGCGCTCCCATCAGCTATGAATGGAGCTCGCGCGCGGAAAAAACGAATGGCGCGCGCATCCTGTTCGCCAACGGCGTCGCCAAAATTACCCTGCAGATGCAAGGCGCGCGGCCCTTCGAGCAAGACATGACGTTCAACACGCCGCTCATCGCCGTGCTCGACAACAATCTTTACTATCAATACGGGGTTCTGGCGCGGGTGTATGACTGGTCCAAACGCGGCCCGCAAAATCTGCCTGTACTGATTCCACAGGAACTGACTCCGGGCTCCGTCACGGTTGACTCGACCGGTTCGGTGAGCGCTAAAGGCAAGTCCTATGATGGGCTGCGCGTCACCACTTCTGACGTCGAGGTGCTGTTGTACCTCGATTCGAATCACCGCCTGATGCGCCTCGAAGTCCCCGCCGCGAAAGTCTCCGTCGTCCGCGACTAGCGGCGCTCGACGTTGCGCAGGTTCCCCTGTAGCCGCGCAGCATGCTGCGCCAGTCTATCAGTCCCCGCGGGTGCCCCAGACGCCGACTTTGCGTCCGGAGACTCTTCACGTCGCCAAAAAAACAAGCGGCGTGATTTTCATCACGCCGCGTCAAGTTTCGCTTTTCGATCTTCGCTTTTCGAAACTACCGCGCGAACGAGCGCTGAAACGTCGGCTTCCCCGGAGTTGCAAAGGGTGCGCCTGGACGCCGCAGCGGGTAGCCCTGCGGATGACCATGCGCGTGCCCAAGCGCATGCCCATTCGAATGGCCGGAGGCAGCGTGTCCGTTGCCGTTGCCATTCCCCGACGCGGGCTGCGGCAGCCGCGCCGGATTACCGATAGGGCGGAGATTCGTCGGCAGCGTCCCAACGTGATCGCTGATCGCTTGCAGCCTCTTCAATATGGATTGCCACTGTTCCCAGTCAAGCTGACGCAGAAACGGCCGCAATCCCTGGATGAACGGGTCCTCCAGCAAGGCTTCGCCGTCGGACTCCGGAATGAAGAAACGATTGAGCCCAACGTTCAGCGCTTCGGAGATTTTCTCCAAAGTGCCGAGGCTCGGCGTCATCTGGCCGCTCTCAATGCGCGACAGGTACGAGCGCGACACTTTCGAGCGCGACTGGAGCTGGCTCTGGGTCATCGTGCGAGATTCGCGTAATTGGCGAATGCGCTGGCCGATATTCTCGACCGTCTCGCGGTTGGCGAACTTCTCTTGGGTGGGCTCAACGCCGGTTTCCTCCGCAGGTTCTGGGGGAGGAATCAGGAACTCCAAACGCTGAGGCAAGGCACGCACGCAACGGCGGCAATTCCCCGTGCGCGTCCGGTATTGCACTAGACCGCATGTCTTACAGCGAATGACTTCCCTGTCCATTTCTAATGAACTAACCGCTTCTTTATCTATTTGTGCGGACACCAGCACTCCTCGCTGACTTTTTCCGGCGCGCGGATAGGAGAGGAACGTCGGAACGTACTTCGGGGGGAAGGCAGTGTAACTGGCGCGACGGGAGTCTCTCGCGAATCGCCTTTTTCTGTCAAGAGTATTTTTAGACTTTTTTTACCTGTGCTCATTTGGAACACAAACACTACGCCACAATTTCGCCTGTCCGTTCGTACAGTTCTTTCTAACTCCGACCTGCGCATCGCTCCGTTAAACCCGGAAGCGACAAAATTGTTGCCTTGTTATAACCGCAAATGGGGCGTGAATGCCACACCAATTTTCAAATTCTCCACAGCTCAATCGATTTACTGCCCCCGCGGAGCGAACTATAGCGGCCGCGCCGTATTCGCAACGAAATCCGCGACATTTTGCGGACAGCGGCTTTACACACCGTTGACGCGCCAACCCATAACCGGCCTGAACCCAATTGCGTCAAACAAAGCGTACACGTTTTGAGGATGATTGTTCGACGATTGCTGGTCGAGGCCCTGCGGTGCAACGCCCAGGGCAGCCGTGATCCCCCCAACAACACCCCAAACGACAAAAGGAGAATGATGAAAACGACCTACGCTAGATTTCTGTCCGCATTTTTTGCGTTGGCTGGATTGGCTGCATTGGCTCCGGCCAGCCGGGCCCAGGAAGTCGATCAACTGCTTGTGAAGGTTCCCTACGATTTTGTGGTGTCCGGAAAAACGCTTCCCGCGGGCACCTACAGAGTCAATCGCATAAACGATCGCGACCCCTCGCAACTCGAGATCACCGGTGTTGATAATCATGCAGCGGTATTGTTGGCTTCGAGTCAAATGACCCCTACGGTCGAAGACAAACCGGCCCTCCGATTCGAGCATGTCGGAGATCAATATTTCCTCAGCAGGATTGAAACAGCCGATCACATTTTCACGATTAGCGTGCCGGCTAAAGCCGCCGCGGTAGTCGCCATGAAGAAGCAAACCAATCCCTCCACCGGAGGGAAGTCCAGCAGCTCTGGGAGCAACTAAGCGTCCGTCCTCAAGCAAAGGTGCCCCGTCCTCCGCTTTTGAGGGCGGGGCCTTTTCTTTTGTGCTTGTCCCATTATTCGTTTTAGTTCCGCGCCAAGAGGAGTTCATGCGGGAACGGCCTCTTGGTTTGCGGCATGGTTTGTGGCGGGGTTTGTCACTTCGGCGCGTTGCGGCGGATTTTGTTCTGGGACGTTGCGGTCGCGGTCCGGACCTGGCATGTCGAAGATGATTTGCGTGGGCTCGGCGTTCACCTCTTTGGCGATGGCGGGGAGGGTGCGGAGGAGCTGGTTGGTGATGTAGGCGAGGACGGCGGCGCGGCGGGTGGAGATTTTGTCTTGCGCGAGGAGGAGGAGCAGGCGCGAGAGGAAGTCGTTGATTTGTGCGGCGGAGGTGAAGTCGTCGAGGTTGACCGTGAGGGTGGAGGCGATTTCTGTGGCATCGGGCTGGTTTGCGGGGAGCGGCGCGTGAGCAGGGAATGCTTCTCGTTTGTCAGAGACCGGACTCGGTTAAATGTCACTCGAATCGCCTACTGCAAAGTAGTTCACCGCAGAAATTTGGGTTGCCGGTGGTGCCGTAGAGACGGCAGCGCCGGCCGTTGGGAAAACGATAGGTGCACCGAGCAGAGTTGTTGATGATGCGGGACTTAGCGGATTGCTGGGTCATTGGATCTTCCTTTGAGAGATGGAATTTGGAAATAACAGGGGGCAATGCAGAAGTTGCTGAAAACAGGCGCATTGCGAAAAGAGCAATTCGTAAGGTGATGCAGGGAAAGAAGTTGAAAATCGACGGTTTGGAACGAGGGAAGAAACTCGGACTGGTGAGCGATAACGGGAGTGCGATAGCTATCGTGGGCTGGGGACATCCTGTTTGCCCTTTTTATGCGGCCGCGAAGTGGAGGTGCGTCCCGGTTTTACCGAGGACCTGCGGCGGCGGTGAACTCAGGCGAGTGGTGCCGTCCCAGTCAAAGGTGGACGGGTCCGCTCCAGCGGACGGCCCGCCGTCATACGGCGGGTAGACTTAAGGCCCGAGAGTCGAGGAGAGAATACAAGAGGTTGGCGATGTTAGTCAAGTGTTATTATAAACGATTGATTAATCATTCGAACGGCGCGGGAAAGGTCAAAATCCGCGCCTTAGAAATGTCTTACCCGAAGGTCGTAACCGATTCATGCCTGCGGTTGCTGGGAGCGTGTGTCACCCGCCGCTTCTTCACTATAATAGTCCACCAAAGCTAACCACATGGACTCCCTGGCGCAAAGGCTGAAGGAACTTGACTCAAACACATTCGAGCGTTTGTGGTTTAACATTCTTAAAGACAAATACTCTGATATCACAATTAGGCGTGTTGACGGCTCAGGCGGCGATGAGGGGTTGGATGTTTATTCAGGCGAACTCCGGGGCGAGCCCACCATTTGGCAATGCAAAAGTTTTTCAAACGGCGTAGGCAAATCTCAACGGGTACAGATTAAGGAATCACTAAAGGCAGCCCTTAAACATTTCAAGCCGCGGAACTGGGTTTTGTGTTTGTCCATCGACATGGATGCCAAAGGTAATCGTTGGTTTGAGAGACTTCAACAGTCACATAGATCAAGGGTCTCCCGCACTTGACGCTTTGTCTCGAGGCTGCGGCTGTTACCTAGTTCGCGGAGGACTTGCTCCAGGGTGACATTCTGTTCTTCATTCGGTTCCCTCAGCATTGACCGAATCTCTTCAGACAGTGCAGTCGCTAGCGGATATTTCCCAAGAATTTCGCTAAATTTCGGACGAGAGCTAAACAGGTCTTTAGTCAGAGGTGGCCGGTATTCTGGATTGACGCGCGTAACGTCTGGATCGGATTCGTTGCTATCGGGTTTTAATGCCACGCAATCGTAAGAGGCTCCAGCCCCGAGGACGACAAGAAGCGAACGCTCTGACATGTGCGTACGATATTACGTCAGTTTTTCCAGGAGCAACCGGTTTGTAGGGGCGTGTCGCGTGATAGGCAAGCTTTCATTCACCGCGGGAATGTGGGCTTCCACGTGTTCGATTGGCCTGAACTATTGATTTTTGCGTTGCAGAGTTGCGGCTGGCGTGCAGGCGGGGGACGATGCCTCGGGGTCGCCGGCCCTTCGAGGCTCAGGATAAACAGGATGCCAGCGGTACAAAGTGAGTCGGCGCCGATTAGTTGCCGCAGGATCGCGGGGACAGGGAAACCAGGATCTCTTCGGGAGAGCCCTGGAAGGAATAGTGCATTTGCAGCGTGTAGCCGTTGCTGAGAAGTTTTTGGAGGTCCTTATTCTTGCAGCCTGTAGTGAGCCAATGCTGCTCCAAAGTGCGTTGTACCTTTTCCCGGCCGCCAAGCGTTGGCAATGAAGCGGTGACAGAATAGTCGTAGATAAGGTTGTCTCCGGTCCCTCGTACGCCGACGGTTTGTGTGATGTCGTCGACTTTGACGGGAAGACTCAACCGACTGCTGATAAGACGAGCGAGTTCTTCGGCGGGCGGATGGTTGGCGTGCACATGTGCCTGCCAGGCGGCGAATATGCCGAACAGCACAACGAACGGACCCAGCCATCGCAACCGATCCAGAAGCTTCTGCTTGAGCGGACTCGGCTGTGACGATGAGATGCCGATCACACCGTGACCGAGAGCCGTTGCGTAGAGGCCTCCCAGGATGGGGATGCCACCTTCGATGAGTGTGGTCCATTCGATGGCCATGGAATCCTTCCGCGAAGGCGGCTGCCAGCCTCACCCGGCGAAATGTCGATCACAACGCTTGCCCGAGTCTCTGAATGTAGGCTAGCGCGCCGGCGCCCTCCATAGGCATTTGGTACTACCGGTCGAGTTGGAAAATGACGAATTGGATACAGCGAGGTTGATCGCCCAGTCTACGTCGTGCGCGACGCCAGGTGCCAATGCGGCTTTCGACTGACGAGCCGTTCTGCGTTACGCTACGGCGGCGGGCCGCGCTGAAGCACGGCCTCTACACTGGTCTCGGAGGGGGAGAATGGCGACGCGGGATGATGCTTGGAAACTGGTTTGCGAGTATACGCAATCGGAGTCGCTGCGGAAGCACATGCTGGCGGTGGAGGCTTGCGTTCGGGCTTATGCGCGGAAGCAGGGGGCGGATGAGGAGACTTGGGGGCTGGCGGCGCTGCTGCACGATTTTGATTATGAGCGCTGGCCTAATGACGCGCATGCTCCGGATAAGGAGCATCCGGCGGAGGGGGCTAGGATTTTGCGCGAGCTGGGCTATTCGGAGGAGATTGTTCGGGCGATTCTTTCTCATGCGGACTATTGCAATGTGCCGCGGCAGTCGCCGCTGGAGCATGTGCTGTTTGCTTGCGACGAGCTGGCGGGATTTCTGACGGCTTGCGCTTATGTGCGGCCGTCGAAGAGCATTCTGGATTTGGAGGTTGATTCCGTTAAGCGGCGGTTGAAGGACAAGGCTTTTGCGCGCGGTGTTAACCGCGAAGACGTGCGCAAGGGGGCGGAAGAATTGGGCGTGCCGATCGAGGAGCACATTGCGTTTTGTATTGCGGCGTTGCGGGAGCAGGCGGATGCGCTGGGGTTGCGGGGGACGATTGCGGCTGGGGTGGCGACGTGATGGGGGGGTGTGGTCAGGGTTTTGTGGGCGAGTGAAAGAGTAAGAGGCGAACGGCATTAATACAGAGGGCGCGGAGCGGGGCGCACAGAGGGCGCGGAGAAGAAGGCCGGGTGTTCTCAACGCTCGCTGCGCTCGCGCGCCGATCTGAAGATCGCCGCTACGTAGAACCTTCTGAAAATCGCCGCGCGTAGAACCTTCTGAAGACCGCCCGCCGGGGCGTTGAAGGATGGTAAAATAGGGGCTGATGCTTACACAGATTGCTGGATCTGATGCCGCTGCTATGCGGCACCCTCGGCGGAAGACTTATGGCGTGAACGTGGGGCACGTCCGCGTGGGTGGGGGCGCGCCCATTGTTGTGCAATCCATGACTAACACGGATACGGCGGATGTGGCCGCTACTACGCAGCAATGCCTTGAGCTGGCGGAGGCTGGCTCCGAAATTGTGCGCGTCACCGTGAACGTGCCGGAAGCGGCGGCGGCGGTTCCCGAGATCAAGAAGCGGCTGCTTGCGGCCGGATGCAAAGTGCCGATCATTGGGGATTTTCATTACAACGGCCACGTCTTGCTCACGAAATATCCGGACTGCGCTGTTGCGTTGGATAAATACCGCATCAATCCGGGAAATGTGGGTGCTGGGCAGCGCCGCGATGAGCAGTTCTCAACGATTTGCAAAATCGCTCGCGACAACGGCAAGCCTGTGCGCATTGGCGTCAATGGCGGCTCGCTCAATCAAGAGCTGGTGATGCGCAAGATGCAGGAGAACACGGACAAGAATCTCGGCAAAGAGTCCGAGGAGATCATCAACGATTGCATGGTGCTCTCGGCGCTGGAATCCACGGAGCTGGCGCTGGAATCGGGCTTGCGGCGCGACCAAATTATTATTTCGTGCAAGACTTCGCGCCCGCGCGACCTGATCACCGTGTATCGCGATCTTTCGGCGAAGACGGAGCAACCAGTGCATCTCGGATTAACCGAAGCTGGGATGGGGATGAAGGGTCAGATTTGGTCCGCGGCGTCTCTTGGTGTGCTTCTATATGAGGGAATTGGCGACACTATTCGCATTTCGCTCACGCCCCGCCCTGGCGGCGATCGCCGCGACGAGGTCTACGCAGCGTGCGAACTGCTGCAGGCGCTCGGCTTGCGTTCCTTTTCTCCTAGCGTAACGGCGTGCCCGGGCTGCGGCCGTACCACCAGCTCGACGTTTCAAGAATTGGCCGAGCGCATTCAGGGCTACATCCGCGACATGATGCCCATCTGGAAGATGCAGTACGAAGGTGTGGAGACGATGACGCTGGCGGTGATGGGCTGCATCGTGAACGGACCGGGCGAATCGAAAGCGGCGAACATCGGCATCAGTCTTCCGGGAACGGGGGAAGCTCCGCGCTGCCCGGTTTATATCGATGGGAAGAAAGACGTGACCCTGGAAGGGACCTACGATGAGTTGGCGGCAGCGTTCCAATCGCTGGTCGACAACTACATCGAAAAGAAATATCCGCGGAAAACCGCGGAGGTCAGCGCGGCGCGATGAAGATCAGCCGCGAAGACGTTATTCGGGTAGCCGACTTGGCGTACCTTGACCTCAGCGAATCTGAGCTGGAAACCTATCGCAAGCAGATCGACGAAATTCTGGAATATATCGGCAAGCTGAACGAACTCGATACTGCAAACGTGGAGCCGATGGCGCAGGTGCTGACTGACGATCAGACCGCGGATGCCACGCTGCGAGAGGACGTGGTTGTCCCCTGCGAGGTGGCGCCCGAGATCCTGAAGCAAGCGCCCGACCCCGAACCGCCTTACTTCCGTGTGCCAAAGGTCATTGAACGCTAATCATGCCTGAAAATTGGACAATCGACCGGGTGCGGAAAGCCCTGGCTTCCAAGAAAATTTCCGCGCGCGAACTTGCTACGGATTATTACGAGCGCATTGCGGCGCGTAACCCTGAGTTGAACGCTTACCTGACACTATCGCAGGACCGCGCGTTCGCCCAAGCTGATCGGATGGACGCGCTGGTCGCCGCCGGTAAGGCGCTACCCCCGCTTGCGGGCGTGCCTCTGGCGGTCAAGGACGTCATCAGCACGCGCGGCGTGCGCACTACGTGCGGCTCAAAGGTTCTGGAGAATTACATTCCTCCGTACGACGCGACCGCGGTGGAGCGGCTGGAAGCGGCTGGCGCCGTGATCCTGGGCAAGACCAATTGCGACGAATTTGCGATGGGCAGCTCGAATGAGAACTCCGCGTATGGCCCGGTGCGCAATCCGGAGGCTCTGGACCGGGTGCCGGGCGGTTCGAGCGGGGGCTCGGCAGCAGCGGTTGCGGCGGGGTTGGCGGTGGTGTCGCTTGGCACCGATACCGGCGGCTCAATACGGCAGCCAGGCGCATTGTGCGGCATACCGGCGATGATGCCGAGCTATGGCCGCGTTTCGCGCTACGGCTTGATTGCCTTTGCTTCCTCGCTCGACCGTATCGGCCCATTCGCGACCAACGTGCGCGACGTGGCCGCCGTTTTGCAAATTATTGCGGGGCGGGACGCGAATGATTCCACATCGACCACCGCGCCGGTGCCGAACTATCAGGCCGAAGCCGAGAAACCGGTGAAGGGACTTCGCATCGGCATTCCGAAAGAATATTTCGGCGCGGGCATGGACCCTGAGGTCCGCGAGAAGGTTGAGGCCGGTATCGAGGTGCTGCGCAAACTCGGGTGCGAGATCCGAGAAATTCGCATGCCGCACACGGACTATGCGATCGCAGTTTATTACATCATCGCGACCGCAGAGGCCAGTTCCAACCTGGCTCGCTATGACGGAGTTCGCTATGGGTTGCGCGTCGACGGCGATTCCTTGCTCTCCATGTACCGGAAGACGCGCGGGGCTGGCTTTGGCGCCGAGGTGAAGCGCCGGATCGTCCTCGGAACTTACGTGCTCTCTGCCGGCTACTACGATGCGTATTACCTGAAGGGCCAAAAGGTACGCGCTCTGATCGCGCAGGACTTTCGCGATGCGTTCACCAAGGTAGACGCGATTGTGACGCCCACATCGCCTGTGCCCGCCTTTAAACTGGGTGAGAGGACCAACGATCCGCTGCAGATGTATCTTGCTGATATCTATACAGTTACTGGGTCCTTGGCGGGGGTGCCCGGAATTTCAGTGCCTTGCGGCAAGGTCTGTGGAAAGCTCCCGGTGGGCTTGCAGATTTTCGGTCCTCCTTTCGGCGAAGGGCGTGTCCTGCAATTGGCTCAGGCTTTCGAGAGCGCCGGCGGTGCCGGGCTTTAGCAGTCAGGTGAAAAGCGATTTCGCTTGCCGTTTACGTTTGCGGTTGGCGCAATGCGTACGACTGGTTTCTATTTTTGGCGTCGCACCAAATCCGTCGCGAAAAACAGATGCGCGAAATTGCGGCGAACCTACCTGAAGCTATTCAGAAATCGCAAAAATAAGCCTGAAATATCTACCAGAACTACAGTACGTACGCGATCGTCAAATATGGGATTGCGGAGCCTCTTGCAAAAACAGGACAAATTTTACAGTGATGTGAATTTTATGCGCGCGAGTACTAATTGACGACATCGAAGCGGAACGTATCTAAAGGCGCGGTTTCGCGCGATTTTAGGCGCGAAGTACTAGGCGAGTCGTTTTTGGGGTAACTAACGGAACGACTATTGCTCTTACAAAAGTGCAGCCTGTAAGGTGCCGTAAGCATCTAACAGGTAGGAACAGGAAGGCGGAGAGAAAGAGGGTCCAGGGCCATGGTTACCGTCAAAGCGAGCCAGAAAATTTTCACCGATAATGAGGTGGCCAATCTCACGGGGATTTGCGTGGACCACCTGCACAACTTCGCGAAAAGCCGTCACCTTGGCTTTATCGCGCGGGCCGCGGAAGCAGCGGGAATTCAAGCGGATCAATGGCTGTTCACCTTGTCGGACTTGATGGTCCTGGTGACATTGTTCCCGCGCTGCACGCACTAAGCGCGCCGCGGTTGAGCCAGCCGCATGGTGGCGTGCCGTTGCTTTCAAAAGCAAAATTTATTCATCTTGAGCTCTCCGGGCAAACCGGAGAGCTTTTTTGTTTTAGATTGAATGATTTAGCCGCATCTCTTCGGAGCCCAATAATTCGCTCCGTTTCTTCACTTAATCCCGGTTGCCCAGCATTAGCCTCGGCGCTATGCTCACGGTTGGAGCAAACCGAGCCGCAATGCACCGCATCGCACTCTGTAGGAACCCACAGATGAGCCGTTTCTGGATGCCTCTTTGTATCGTCTCTGCGGTCGCGCTCGGGTTTTTGGCTGCGAGTAGTTCTGCCAAACTGCTGTTTAAAAATCCAGACAGTGTGTCAGCCCAAGGTCAGTCCGCTTCCAGTTCGAACCAAGGCTCGGAGGCTAGTTCGGCGACGGCACGGCTGACGCGAGGGAAAAAACTGGTCCTGAAGGACGGCAACTTCCAACTGGTGCGGGAGTACGACCGGAAGGGCGAACGGGTGAGATATTTCAGCCTGGAGCGCGGAGCTTGGGAGGAAATTCCGGCGGCGATGGTGGATTGGGACGCCACTGCTAAAGCGCAGGCCGATTCCGACAAGGCTTCTGAGGCGCTGCTCGGGAAGATTCACGCGCAGGAAGAGGCGGCCAAGGTCGAGACGGTTTTAGACGTTGATGCGAGCTTGCAGGTGGCGCCGGGAGTGTTTTTGCCGCCGGGCGAAGGCATGTTTGCGATTGAGGGGAAATCGGTGACGCCGCTGGTGCAGGTGGGTTCGCAGGAAAAAACGGATAAGAAAACGTTTTTGAAGCAGGTGCTTTCGCCGATTCCCATCGTTCCGGGAAAGCGCAACGTGGAAATCCCGGGCGCGAAGGCGAAGACGCGAATTAGCGCGAGCGGACCGGAGTTTTATTTACGGGAAGCGCCGCCGGATCCGGATCGCGAGTCCCCGGTGCATCGAAGCAGCCGGCCTGGGGAGTCGGGCCCGGAAGTAGAGTTGGTGCGCGCCATTGTGAAGGGGAACAAGAGGCAGTTGGAGTCTATCCGGAGCTTCTTCGGGCAGGAGATTGGGACGGAACGGAAATCCATCGCTATCCAGAGATGGGAAGTGGCCGCGACGGTGTACCGGTTTACATTGGGCGAGCCGCTGCCGCCGGGAGAATACGCTTTGGCGGAGATTCTACCCGGCGGGATGAATTTGTTCGTTTGGGATTTTGGGGTGGACGGACCGCCGGCGTCACAAACCGCGAAGCATTAGCGCTCGCTCCCTAGCAGAAGAATCCAGATACTTGCCAATTCAGCAGCGCGGATTTGCTGCATCCCTCGAAAAACTTATTGTTTTGTGCCGGTCGGCTGGGGTGGCGGGCGGCGCTCGGTTTCTGTGGGTACTGCGATGGAGCGGGCGCCGTTTTTGCCTACACTGCGAACGGCGAAGAAGTGATTGTCGGTCGAGACGCCGTGCAGCACGGTTTGTCCCGGTGATTCGGCGAAGTCATAGACTTGCCAGCGAGCTTCCGTCGTTTCGCGCCAGAGGATTTCGAAGCCGGCGCGTTCGGGATCATCCTCGGCTGACCAGAAGACTTTGGCGTCGGGGGTGACCGCACCGGTGAGTTTCGCGTTCGTTGGCGGGGCGGGAGCCATTGCCAACTGGCGCAGCGCCTCGGCATTGTCTCGGGCGACGTCGCCGAGGAAGGTCGCGTTCAGATATTTTGCGCGGTCGCCATACTCGATGCCGTTTTCGGTGCGCGGGGTCTGGTGCTCGTGGTTGTAGTCTTCGAGGGGTTCTGTAAAGCGCACAGCGGGGAGGCCGGCTTTGTAGAACGGATAGTGGTCGCCGCCGCGTCCGTAGCGATCGACACGAAAAACCATGCGGATGCTTTCGCGGCCATCGATTTCTTCGATGGCTCGGGCAAGCTCGCGGCCGGGGGAATCGCAGTCGTCGATTTCGCCGCTGCCGGAAAACAGGCGCACACGGTGCGGGGCTCCGGGCGCGGGATCGGCGCCTACGATGTCGTCATCGAGCATCCCGCCGATGGTGTAGCCCTGCTGCTTGGCCCAATCGAGCAGATGATAGCCACCGAGCAGACCTTGTTCTTCGCCGGGAATGGCGGCGAAGAGGAGCGTGGCGCGGTTTGCGCTTTTGCCGTTTGCAGCGGCTTTGCTGACGAGACGGGCGGATTCCACGCTGACGGAGACACCTGAGGCGTCGTCGTCCGCGCCTGGGGCGTCTATTTCCGGCTTCATGATGTCGGAGGGGAAGGAGGGAATCGAGTCGTAGTGGCCGGAGACGATGAACAGCGTTTTTGCGAACTTGGGGTCGGAGCCGGGGAGGATGGCGTAGACGCTTTCTAGAGGAACCGGCTTGCCGCCAGTTCGCTCGGAAGTTGACTCGAATTTATCGACGACGATTTGCAGCTTACCGCCAGAGTCTTTTGCAATTTCGTTGAGGCGGGCGACGATGTGGTCGCGGCCGCAGCCGATGCCGCGCTTAGGGTCCGTCCAGGAAGAAAGAGAGAGGCGGGTGCCGCAGGAGACGAGTTGATCGATGAGGGCGCGCATTGATTTTTCGTCGACACTTTGGCGTGCGATGGCGCCGGTTGGACGCGGTAACAATTTGGGATGCGGCAGGCCTTGCTGGGGTTCTGCTGGATCGTGCGGGATCCGCTGCTGCGCGAAGGTGGGTGAGATGGCCACCCAGAAACAAATAGTCCCGGCGATTGCTCCCAGAATTGCGTTACTTGCGGAACCTCGATTGGTCATCGGCGATTCTCCGAGAAACAAGTGCGTTTGGCAGCCCGGCATTCTAGCCTAAGTGCGGCGTCGATACGAAAGGAGGGCTGTTTCGGTATTGCTATGGCCGCCAATTCAGGAGATTGGCGTTCCCGGGGGGCGCGTGGGCTTGACATGTGATTCTCACTGGGGACATTGTGAGGGGCACATTTATGGATTTTTCATCGCAACGGCAGTGGATCAACGCGCTGTGGTTTCTCTTCGGTTTGTACTGGATCGTTTCGGCGCTCAGGCTGAAGAAGACGAAAAGGCGCGAATCGTGGGGACAGCGGTTTCGTTACGTATTGCCGCTGCTGGTCGCGTTTTACCTGCTTCGGCCCAGCGCGCACTACGGATGGTTGGGCGGACGATTCGTTCCTGCGAGCGATGGCTGGGGTTGGGTGGGTGTCGCGCTCACGGCGGCTGGCGTGGCCATCGCTATCTGGGCGCGCTGGCATCTGGGCACCAACTGGAGCGGAGTTGTCACGTTAAAGGAAGGACACGAACTGATTCGCAGCGGGCCTTACCGCAACATCCGCCATCCGATTTACACCGGGATTTTGCTGGCGTTCCTGGGCACCGCGCTCGCCCTGGGCGAGATGCGCGGCTTGCTGGCCGTAGGAATCGTCTGGCTCTCGTTTTACACCAAGGCGCGCCGTGAGGAATCTTTCCTCACGCAGGAATTCGGCGACCGTTTTGCCGAGCATCGGCGACACACCGGCATGTTCCTGCCGCACTTCTCTTAGCGAAGGTTCGACGGGGACAATGCGTTTGAGTTGCCGGTTGATGCGCCGAAGGTCTTATCGTCATCGGAAATAGTCATCTCGACTCTGGTTTGATGCATTGCGTGCAGGAGTTCCTCGATTTTCTCCTGGCTCATTCCGATTCCGAAAACTGGGTGCCCTCCGAGTGCTATACACAAAAAGATTTTGCGCAATATATTTTTGAGCGGCATGAATCTCCTGCCGAGACATGAGGGTCTCAGCCATGGTTGTGATCGAGCACAAGTCGCTAGACACAACCGGAACGTGTGGATTTGTACCGTCGGGCGACGGCCTCTTGTACGCGAGGAGTTAGTTAACCGGGGGAGGGCGAGAAGAGAATGCGGGGCGTGGAGGGAACGGAAGCGGCGTGGGTGCGTCGCAGATGCGAGCTAGCGGGGCACTGACAACTGCTGTGATGAAGAACCAAAACGGGATGAGGAATGCGAAAAGCAAGCCAATTAGTGGCTGCGCCCCCACGACGAGCAAAGCTATTGCAACGCAGAGGAAAATGAGCAGCCGAGATTCAAGCCGTGTCCGCATTTGCATTTATCGTACACGGACTGCGGAGATTTACAATTGCCACATCCAGTCAGCGTTCGGACGAACAACCTAATATTGAGTACGGCTTCACACCTAATTCTTAGAGTCCCGCCAATCCGGAGATTGGCGTTCCCGGGAGAAAAAGCCGCTGTGAGGATTAGCGACGAGTGAAAATGCTTCGAGCCTCGATGCCGAATGCGACCAGACCCAAACCGACAGTGAGGGCAATACAGGCGATTATTCGCAGACGGACGGAGCCTGTTGGGAACAGCTCGCGATGCCTCTTCCACCCTTTGTGCCATCTCCAAATCGACACACTATTCCCGGTCTGAGTGGCCTTTACTTCCCGTACCAGCTGGCGAATGTAGGTCCAAGAGCACAGGTAGAACACAAATGCCACGCCAAAGATGATGGCGGATGTTGTTGACATTTCGGCTCTCCGGATTCAGTGGCGCGGCTATGCCTCTTCTTCGACGAGTTGTTCGCCGTGGGCGGCCTTGTGGGCGGCTATTACTTTGTCGGCGAGTTCGTTGGGCACGTAGTCGTAGTGGGAAAATTCCATGGAGTAGGTGGCGCGACCTTGCGTTTTTGAGATTAGGTCGTTGGCGTAGGTTAGCATTTCGGCGAAGGGGACCTGGGCCTTGATGATTACGTTGTGGCCGCGGACCTCGCTTCCGGCGATGCGGCCGCGCCTGCCGCTCAGGTCGCCCATGAGGTCGCCCGAATATTGATCGGGCGCGTAGACCTCGACGTGCATCACAGGCTCAAGAAGCGCTGGACGGGCCTGCTTCATGGCTTCCTTGAAGGCTAGCGAGCCGGCGATCTTGAAGGCGATGTCCGAGGAGTCGACGTCGTGATATTTGCCATCGTACAGAATGGCGCGGAAATCGACCATTGGGAAACCGGCCAGGTAGCCGCGCGCGGCGGCTTCGCGAATTCCTCTTTCGACGGACGGAATCCAGTTCCTTGGTATGGCGCCGCCGAAAACGTCGTCGACGAACTCGATGCCTTTGCCGCGCTCGACGGGCTCCATCTTGATGCGGCAGACGCCGAACTGGCCGTGTCCGCCGGACTGTTTCTTGTGCTTGCCTTCCGCGTCAGCTTTGCCGCGAATGGTTTCGCGATAGGGGACCTTGGGCGGCTTGAGCGTGAGGTCGACGTGGTAGCGCTTGTGCAGCTTGGCGACGACGACTTCAATGTGCTGCTGGCCTGAACCGGCGAGCAAAAACTCTTTTGTCTGCGGATCGCGCGAAAACCGCAATGCTGGATCTTCTTCCATGATTTTGTGGATGCCCACGCCGATCTTGTCTTCATCGGCGCGAGTCTTGGGCTCGATAGCAAAGGTAATGGACGGCTCGGGAAGCTGCGCGGGCGGATAATAGATCGGCGAGTTTTTGTCGCCGAGCGTTTCACCGGTCGTGGTTTCCTTTAGCTTGGCGATGGCGCCGATGTCGCCGGCGTGCAACTCGTGGATTTCCGTAAGCTGCTTGCCCTGCACTACCTGCGTGTGCTGGAAGCGTTCCGGCAAGCTGCGGTTGTAGTTCATCAGGGTGGCGTCGTTCTTCAGCACGCCGCTTTTTACTTTGAAATAGTTGATACGTCCCGCAAAGGGATCGGCAAGGGTCTTGAAGACGAAAAGAGAAAGGGGCTGGCTGTCGTCGTATTTGCGCTCGATGCGGTCGCCCTGGCCTTTGGGCTCTTTGAAACCGACCTGTGAATGCTCATCGGGATGCGGGAAGACGTCGGCGATGAACGTTAGCAGGCTTGCGGTGCCGACGTTGCGCAGGGCGGAAACCATCAAGACAGGAAAGATTTTTTCGGCGACGATCGCTTTGCGTACGCCCGGGATTAGATCTTCGATCGGAATGGTGCCTTCGCGGAAGAATTCTTCCATCAATTCGTCGTCGCCCTCGGCAACCATTTCTACCAATTTTTCGTGGGCGGCTTTTGCCTCATCGGCGAGCGCGGCGGGAATTTCTTCGATGGAGGGTTTTCCATCGCCGTCGGGCTTGTACATGTGCGCCTTCATGGCCACTAGGTCGATCACGCCGCGGAAACCTTTTTCGGTGCCGATGGGGAGCTGCAGGGCGACGACGTTGCGGCCAAAGACGGACTCCAACGATTCCATGGAGCGTTCGAAGCTGGAAAGCTCGCGATCCATCCAGGTGAGCACAAACGCGCGGGGAATATCGTATTCGGTGCAGTAATCCCAAACTTTCTCGGTGGTGACTTGCGAGCCGACGTGGGCGTCAACGGCGATCAGAGCCGCATCGGCGGCGATCAGCGAGGCCTTTGTTTCGGTGATGAAGGTTGAATATCCGGGCAGGTCGAGGAAATTTATTTTAACGTTGCTGCCTTCGCAGAGCGTGCAGGGCCATTCGGCGTACGCGAGTCCGGTCTGAATCGATATCTTTCGCTGGATTTCTTCTTCGTCCCAATCCGTGGTGGTGCTGCCTTCCGCAACTTTTCCCCACCGGGGCGTCATGCCCGCGGTGTACAACAACGACGACACCAGTTGCGTTTTTCCGGTGCCGCCGTGGCCTACAATGCCAACGTTGCGAATGTCCTTGGTGGTATAGCTCTTCATACAGACCTCCATTGGGCGAGGTCCGCCAAGCACGGTAGAGGCGCGGGCCTGCGCCTGGCTTGTGGTGCTGGGATTTGAGAGCGCGGCCCTTTCCCTGGGTCCTGCGAAGAAGGACGAAGAGTTAGCTGAATCCCCTGGTCCGCTCTCGAGCGGTGCTTGCCCGGTGACGCCGGGCTCACACGAGGCGGATGCTAGCACAGCGGATTGGGGAGGGCAATCGTTGTGCGTTTACTGCGGCCAGGGACTCAGGGTGGTGTGCACACCGGCGAAAACGTAGATGCGTTTCCTCCAGTCGGCGCGACCCGGAGCTTTCACAACAATGACGTAATATTTCCCGCCGGCGAGTGGCGAGGACCACGGGATGTCGCCTGCGAGCTTGCCGTCGACATATACCTCGGCAGCTTTTGGCTCGCGCAGTTCAATAATGCCGAATTCCTGGCCGGGTGGGGAGGATTTGGCGCCAGCGCCGGAGTCAGGCGAAGACAATAGCTGTTTGCCACCCGGCGAGAGTGGATCTGGGTAGTACTTGAGCAAGACGACCAGTAGATCGCTGGCGCTGATGGCGAAGCCGATGCCGCTCACATTCTTTTTCTCGAGCTTGAGGGTGTTGATTCCGATGACTTGCCCGCGTGAATTGAGGAGCGGACCACCACTGTTGCCCGGATTGATCGTTGCGTCCGTCTGAATCCAGATTCCGGGGCCTGCGGCGGAGAACTTGCCTACGGCGCTGACAATTCCTTTGGTCACAGCAAACGGCATCGCATCGCCGGGGTTACCGATGGCAATCACGGTTTCGCCCTGGCGTACGTTACTGGCAGCGCCGAGGCTCAGGTACGGAAACTCATCGCCGTCCACTTTTACCAGGGCGATGTCGCGTTCCGGGTCGATGTGGATGATGTTTGCGGCTAGTTGCTGACCTCCCGGCAAAATTGCGATCAGGGAACCCTCGCCTCGCGCGAGATGTGCGTTGGTGGCGATCACACCTTTTTCCGTGACGAAAAACCCGCTGCCCGACTTGCCTAATCCTTTTAGACGAACGACGGCCGGCTTGGCCTGTGCGATTACATCCTCTATCGGCGGCTCCGGGGCGGCGGCGGCATCCGGCGGTTGGTCCGCGGCTTTCGGAATATCTGCAACGATGTTGCCTGTGAAGACCTTCGAGATCGGATCGAGCTCGACATGAAAGTGCTTTAATTTGAGCAGCCAATACTCGCCGTGACTATGACCTTTTAGAGAAACCCAATTCATCGGCCCTTCGGTCATCTGGATCTCTTTGGTTGTGTAGCCGGCGAGGCTGATGCGGGCAGCCATTGGATTTTGCAGACGCCGACCGAGGGCTGTTTTGGTTTTACGGAAATAGCCGCCGGGCACTTCCTCTTCATAAGGCGTGGTTCCGACAGCGACGCCGTTGATTTCTACGGTAGCGCCGGATGGAGTGCTGGTGATTTTAAGCGTGTCGGCGGGCGTGGAAGGAGCGCACAGACACACGGATAGTGCGAACAAAAAGAACAAGTCCGAGCGGAACGACATGCCCCACCTCGCCAGAACAGATAACACCACTAACACCACGCAGGCGGAGATTACCATTTAGGGACATATTTGTATAGGGAAGACGGTTATGAGTTGGCGGTGCGTGGAAGCTCGTTGGCCGGCAAATAAGCGATGCAAGAAAGCACGGGTAGCCGCGGATACTTGGGGAATGTGGGATCAACGGCGGAGAACTGGCACATGATGAAGGATGAGCCGCGATCGGAGGTTATCGTGCGAGCGTGGCGGCAATCAGAGCAGAGACCGGCCTCTACGTTTTGCGGGGGATTGGTCACAAGTACAAGGATAACGCAGACCCGGGGGTCGACTTGGCCAACCCAAAAGGACAAAGAATTCTGGCCTGAGGTTCCAATAGCCACGGGGCATGCGGCGTCGCATAATCGAATCGTGACGCCGCGCGAGTTGGCCAATTCGATTTGCGAAACGCTGCTTAGCCGTGGGCATGAAGCGCTGCTGGTGGGCGGCTGCGTGCGCGATCTTTTGCTGGGGCGCGAGCCTGCGGATTATGACGTGGCAACGGAAGCTACTCCCGATCAAGTGATGGCGCTTTTTCCGGACAGCGTTGGTGTGGGCGCGCAATTTGGGGTGGTTGCCGTGCAGCGCGAGGATCTCAAAGTGGAAATCGCGACGTTTCGCGCCGATGCCGGCTACTCGGATGGGCGGCATCCGGACGCGGTGGTGTTCGCGCGCTCTCCGAAGGAGGATGTGCAGCGGCGCGATTTCACGATCAATGGGTTGCTGATGCGGCACGATACCCGCGAAGTGCTGGACTTCGTCGGCGGGCAAGAGGATCTGCGGACTGGGATCGTCCGGGCGATTGGTGAACCGGACCGCCGCTTTCGCGAGGACAAGCTGCGCTTGCTGCGGGCCGTGCGCTTTGCCGCACGGTTTGGTTTCGCGATTGAGCCTGCCACCTTGGAGGCGATACGCCGGCATGTGCGCGACATCACGCAGGTTTCCGCGGAGCGCGTGCGCGATGAACTCACGAAATTGCTAACCGAGGGTGCGGCGCGGCGGGGATTTGAGCTGTTGGAGGAAACAGGCCTTCTCCGCGAGGTGTTGCCGGAAATTGCGGCTATGAAGGGCGTCGAACAGCCGCCACAATTTCACCCGGAGGGCGACGTCTGGATCCACACGAGGATGATGATCGAGCAACTGCCCGCTGGGACTTCACCAACTTTGGCTTGGGGCGTTCTTTTGCACGATGTCGGAAAGCCTCCAACGTTCAAGTCTGCTCAGGAGACGGGCGATCGCATCCGCTTCAATGGGCACGTGGACGTAGGGATACAGATGGCTCGGGGCATTGCCCGACGGCTGCGCTTTTCCAACGAAGATACAGAACAGATTGTGGCGCTAGTGGCCAACCACATGAGGTTCAAGGACGTCGAACAGATGCGGGCCTCAACGCTGAAGCGATTTATCCGGCTGCCGCGCTTCGACGAGCATCTGGAGCTGCATCGACTTGACTGTGCCTCCAGCCACGGACGGCTTGAGTCTTACGGGTTTGTGAGCCGCACGTTGGCCGAGACGCCGGCGGAGGAGATTCGGCCCCCTCGTTTGCTGACGGGAGACGATTTGCTCGAACTGGGCTACAAACCCGGGCCTATCTTCAGCGAGATCCTGACAAGGGTGGAGGATGCCCAGCTCGAAGGGCAGCTGACGAGCAAGGAAGACGCGATGGCATACGTTCGGCGCACTTTCCTTACTGCTGGGCGTCAGACGGTAAACCAAGGTGTTAGATAATGCTACAGAATGCTTGGAATCATCGGGCTGGGTCGCCCATCTAATTGATTAACTGGGGTTTATGTGTGGAGGTTGCGGTGGAGCGTAGGAGGGGCTACAATCTTAGCTTATTATGCTAAGATTTTGTGCTACTTGCGATTACAACTCTACGCACCCTTTACCACCCCGGCGCATCTAACCAGTCAAGCGCGTTTGTTCTTCTGTTTTGCGCTTAAGATTTGAGGACATCATGGCTGAGAAGAAAATTTCGGTGCCAGACGTTTTGCCAGTCCTGCCGGTGCGGGACACGGTGCTGTTTCCAGGCGCGGTGCTTCCGCTCACGGTCGGCCGGGAAAGCTCGCTGGCGCTGGTGAATTCATTAGAGGGGGACGAGAAGCTATTGGCGGTGGTCGCCCAGCTCGATCCACGCATTGAAGACCCCGCTGCCGCGGACCTACACAAGGTCGGGACCGTGGCTAAAGTACATAAGACCGTAAAAATGCCGAATGGCAACGTGGTGGTCTTCCTGGAAGGCTTGCAGCGGGTGCAGGTGGCGGAGCTGATTATGCTGCGTCCGTTTATGCGTGCTCGCGTAGAGCCACAGCCGGACATTATCGGCGAGGTCGATGCAGAGCTTGAGGCTTTGCAGCGCAACGCACAGGAGCTGTTCCGTGACGTTGTGGGTCACTCGCCACAGCTTTCCGACGATTTGCAGTCGGTGGCGATGAACATCGACGATCCCGGCCGCTTGGCCGACTTCATTGCTGGAACGCTGCCTTCGCTGTCCACGCTCGTGCGTCAGGAGCTCATCGAGACTCCTAACGTACGCAAGCGATTGGAAGCGTTGATTCGCGAACTTTCCAAGGAGCTCGAAGTACTCGAGCTGCGCTCAAAGATTCATGAACAAGTGCAAGAGCAGGTTAGCCAGAACCAGCGGGAATACCTGCTTCGCGAGCAGATGAAGGCGATTCAGAAGGAATTGGGCGAGTCCGACGACTCCATGCAGGAGATCGACGAGCTTCGCAAAAAAGTCGAAGACGCGAACATGCCCGTAGAAGCGAAGAAGGAATGCGAGCGTGAGCTGAAGCGACTGGCGAAGATGACTCCTGCTTCCGCGGAATACATGGTCTCGCGGACGTATTTGGAGTGGATGACCTCGTTGCCCTGGAGCAAATCCTCTGGGCATGAGGAAATCGACATTCCAAAAGCGCAAACAATTCTGAATGAAGATCACTATGACCTGGAAAAGGTCAAGGAACGCATCCTGGATTACCTGGCGGTAAAGAAACTGCAGCCGGGCATGAAGGGACCGATCCTGTGCTTCATCGGGCCTCCAGGCGTGGGTAAAACCTCGCTGGGCAAGTCCATTGCGCGTTCGCTGGGACGCAAGTTCGTGCGCATCGCCTTGGGCGGTATGCACGACGAAGCGGAAATCCGCGGACACCGCCGGACGTACATCGGGGCGCTGCCCGGACAAATCATCCAGGGCATCAAGCGCGCGGAGATGAACGATCCAGTGATGATGCTGGACGAAGTCGATAAGCTCGGACGCGATTTCCGCGGCGATCCGTCTTCGGCGCTGATGGAAGTGCTCGATCCGGAACAGAACAACGCGTTCCGCGACCACTACCTGGACGTGCCGTTCGATCTCTCGAAAGTGCTGTTCATTGCCACGGCGAACTGGATGGATCCCATCCCAGAGCCGCTGCGTGACCGCATGGAGATCATCGAGCTGCCGGGCTACACGGGAGAAGAGAAGCTGCACATCGCGCACAAGTACCTGATCCCGAAGCAAGCGTCGGAACACGGCCTGAAGGTACCCGAGCAACTGGAGTTCACAGACGAAGGGCTCCGGGAAATCATCCACAGCTTCACGCGCGAAGCGGGCGTCCGCAACCTGGAGCGCGAGATCGCTACGATCACGCGCAAGCAGGCGCGGCGCATCGCGGAAGGCAAGCCGGAAAAGATGGTAGTCACTCCGGAAGTGGTCCGCGAATTCCTGGGCGTGCCGAAGTTCCGCACGGAAAAGGAAGTTGCGGAGCGCGTAAAGAAGCCGGGAGTTGCGGTGGGGCTGGTGTGGACGCCGGTGGGCGGCGACATCATCTTCATCGAGGCTACGCGGATGCGCGGTGGCAAGCAGTTCACGATGACCGGGCACCTGGGCGAAGTCATGCAGGAATCGATGACCGCGGCGCTGACTTGGACACGAGCCAATGGCGAACGCTACGGCATCGATCCGGACTTCTTCCGCAAGCAGGACATCCACATCCACGTGCCGTCCGGCGCAGTGCCGAAAGATGGACCTTCGGCGGGTGCGGCGATGGTAACGGCGCTGGTCAGCCTGCTCAGCGGGCGAGCAGTGCGCGAAGGCGTGGCTATGACCGGAGAGATGACTCTGTCCGGCGTGGTGCTGCCAATCGGCGGAGTGAAGGAAAAGGTGCTTGGCGCCAAGCGCGCGGGCATCAAGGAAGTGCTGCTGCCTGCGGACAACGAGCCGAATGCCGTGGCTGATCTTACGCCGGAAATCCTTGGCGACTTGAAGATCACCTACGTGCGGACACTCGACGAGGTGCTGGAGCACGCTTTGGAGAAGGAGCCGACGACATCGGCAATCGTGCCGCCGGAGCCAAAAAGCAAGCGCGTGGAAGTGCCTCGCGCCATTCACTAAAACCCAAACAGCGAGCGTACGCTGCGTACTACTACAGTAATGTAAATGACAAAGGCCCGGTGAAAGCCGGGCCTTTTCTTTTTGGTGTGCCGAGCATGATCGACAGCTGGGAGGTGCAAGTCCTCTTCACAACCAGATGGAGGTGAAGTGATAGCGAAGCGCAAGGGCCGAACCGTGAGGTGAGGTCTGAAAGAAGCGTGGAGCA
>Ga0209131_1000302_pt1 | contig 35783 bp, 27 predicted proteins | sample GraSoi_2013_40cm_FD_185826 | JGI IMG/M metagenome (GOLD analysis project Ga0209131, IMG submission 185826) | Grasslands soil microbial communities from the Angelo Coastal Reserve, California, USA - Sample 9_17_2013_40cm (SPAdes) (version 2) | ecosystem: Environmental > Terrestrial > Soil >...
CTTGTGATCACCAACATACCCGTCTCTGCCCAGAATGCACCATTGGTGCCCATAGCCGGGTTGGCGGCGGTGGGCCAATTGGTCCAATAGGTCTGATTATAGGGAATGCGGTGCAGCCACTGGATAACAGGGCAATCGATCGTGTCTTTCCAGTAGATACCCATCGCCTTGGCGGCCGCATCCTGGAATGCAGGATCATCTGCTGCGAGCGGGGCCATGGTGTCGAGCAAGGCGTCCATATCCGGGTTGGAGTAGCGGGCGAAGCTGTTATTACCAGCGGTGGTGCCGATCGGCTTGGCGTTGCGGCTGGAGTACAAATCGAGCACAGCGTATGGATCGACAGTGCTGGCGCCGTGGCCGAACATGTACAGGCCGGGTTTGCCGTCGGCCATATTATTGTAGGCGTCGGTACCAAAGTTAATGCTGGCGTCGAACCCACCGGCCTTGAGCATTTCAACAAGAACCGGCACGATATCGCTATGAATGCCTTCAAAGCCGTTGATTACGGCCGGCACGGTCGCGCCGTCTTTGCCTACCCATAAGCCATCACCGTTTTTAGTGAAACCGGCGGCGGTCATCAGCTTATCAGTTTCAGCCAGATCGGCAGTACCAGTCTGCATTGCGTTCGAGGCATTAGCCTTGAACGCTGCCTGTACGGCGGCACTGTCAGCAAATTTCTGCAAGTTCGGGTACAGCGGGAATGGATAGACTGTAGCGATCTTAGCGCCATCATAGACGATGTCGTTGATCTTGCTGCGATCGATGGTGTCGCACATGGCGCGGCGAACATTCGCGTCATTGTAAGGAGCCTGCTGGGTATTGGACCACAGCGAGTTTGGCCACCAGTCGAGATAGCCGTAAGGTGGATTGCTGCCTGAATGAGTTGTGATCTTCGGATTGGAATCCAGGATCTGCTTGGCCACGGAGGCACGTACATCGAGAATGGCGTCGAATTCATTGTTGACTTCGCGCTGAATCACGACGTCCATGTTTTGACCGACCTGGCCGCCAATGTTGACCATAACGATACGCTTGGCTTGGGGCTCGGCAATACGCCCGGCTTTAACGGCCCACCAATCGGAGCGCAGATCATAGATCTTTTGATTTGCATCCCACTGAACGAGGGTGTATGGGCCTGAGTGCGGCATATCCAAACCGCCCTGGAAGGCGTTTGCGTCGGCTTCTTTCGAGAGGATGTGTTCGGGGACGATCGGGATACCGGTGTCAAACTTGAAGGTTAGCACTTCATACTTGAAGCGCGGGGCGGGCATCTTGAAGTTGACGATCACTGTCTGATCATCAGGAGCCGACATATCCTTCACGAATTGATCGAAGGATGAGTGATAGGGCAGTTTGTCGTTGGTCAGCTGACCGTTGAATGTGAAGAGCACATCCTTCGATGTCAGGGGTACGCCATCGCTCCAAGCTGCATCCTTATTGAGTTTAATGGTGAGTTGTGTGAAATCAGCATTGTATTCCATGCTGTCTGCAAGCCATGGGATCTCCTTGCTGGAGAAAATGCCGTAATATGACAGGGCTTCCCAGAGGAACACGTTACCTTCCTGATGGGTATAACCTGGTACGGCCCACGGGTTGGTCACGCCAATGGGTGAAGAAATGCTCCAGCCAAGGACGACAGTATCTTCACGTGCGACATCCGGCAGATTACTGGCCGGGGCTTGTGTTGCAGCCGGGGCTTGTGTTGCAGCCGGGGCCTGTGTTGCGGCTGTAGTAGCAGCACCACCGCAAGCACTGAGCATAATCGCGACTAACGCGAGAATGCTTAACGACTTGAATTTATTCATGCGATTTAATCTCCTCTCAAGATATGTTAGATTTGCATCGTTATACAAACTTAGAACAAGAGATAGGATGAGTCGTTCGCTGGAGGCCACCTCCTTTGTCAGGATGTTGCATTTTTTGGGGTGAACGGCTAAAATTATAGGCGAATGATGCTTTTGTGTCAATTGTTAATCGGTTCTTAAAATATTTTAGCAAGCAAGAGATACGATGAGTTATTGCGCTCGGAAAGACTCTCCCCGTACCATAATCCTTCAATGGAGCCCATCAGATGGAAGAAATATTGAAACAACTCATCAAGGAAGAGGAGGAGCTTCAGTTTATTAAGTTCAATGAAGATACTGCCTGGCAAATCGGCAGCAACCTTGTAACCCAGGCAATTACAGATCGCTTGCCAATTACTATTGATATTACCCGCGGCGATCATCAGGTTTTTCACGCGAGCCGACCGGGAACATCTGCAGATAATGACGAATGGGTCAAACGAAAAGTCCGCCTTGTATACAGGTTTGGCCACAGTTCATTTTATATTGGCCAGCTTCTAAAAAGCAAAGGGAAGCGATTGGAGGAGGCATACTTGATATCAGAAAGTCTTTATGCCCCTAATGGCGGGTGTTTTCCGATCCTGTTAAAAGGAACTGGTGTGATCGGCACAATCACGGTTTCCGGTCTTGCGCAGGAAGAGGATCATGAAGTAGTCATCCGAGCAATTCGTGAATATTTGAAAAATCAGGGTTGAAATGGAACTAAATCCGGTTATTTCGATATTGGGCCGTAGACTTCGATTGGCTGTCATCGGTGGAGGTCCGGGATCTTTTATTGGTGCAATGCATCGACAGGCTGCCAGGCTTGACGATCGATATGAATTGGTCACGGGAATACTTTCGTCTGATCCTGCCCGGGCGAAAAAAGCAGCTTTGGAACTTGGACTGGCCGCTGATCGACTGTATGGAAATGTTCAGGAAATGCTCAGCTCAGAATCTACACGAGCAGACGGCGCTGATGTAGTCGCTATCATGACCCCCAATGACAGTCATTATGAATATGCAGTTGCTTGCTTGGAACATGGCTTTGATGTGATCTGCGATAAGCCGATGACAAATACGCTCGAGGAAGCTGAAGCACTTCATAGGAAGGTACAAGAGTCTGGGTTGATATTTTGTCTGACTCACAATTACACAGGCTATCCCATGGTTCGTCAGGCAAAAGCCATGGTCGATGCTGGACAAATTGGAACGATTCGATTGGTTCAGGTTGAATATGTTCAAGGTGGAAAGGCTGATGAAAATAAACCTATTCCAAGCGATGCTCTTCCGTGGCGCTACGATCCAGTGCGGGGCGGACCATCTTTGGTGATGGGAGATATTGGAAGTCACGCGCATAATTTGGTCCGTTTTATTACTGGCTTGGAAATCGTAGAAGTCGCAGCTGAGATTGGAAACATCGTGCCCGGACGCCAGATCCATGACTTTGCTGGTGCCTTGCTGCGGTTCGAAAATGGCGCGCGCGGGACTTTTTGGGTGACTCAGGCTGCCGCCGGGGTAGAGAACTGCCTTCGGATTCGTGTTAGCGGAACCAACGGCACTCTGGAATGGATGCAGGAGCTGCCCCAAGTTTTGACTTTCAAGCCTCTTCATGGGCCATCTCAAAATCGGACACCGAGTGGGCCAGAGACTCTTCCATTGGCTGCGCGTTCCAGCCGCATTGTAGCTGGTCATCCGGAAGGGTTTCATGAAGGCTTTGCAAATATTTATTCCGATGCGGCTGAAGCCATCAGCGCCCGCAGATCGGGGGATAAGGCAAATCCGTTGGCCCTCCATTTTCCAAATTCAAAGGATGGACTATTGGGTGTGCGTTTCGTGAACAGTGTAATCGAATCAAGTAAAGCCAATGGCAAATGGACGAGATGTTGACCAATCGTTAAATTGCTTCATTGGCAGCGCGGCCTGAGAAATAATCGATCCTAAGTCCGAGTAATCTTGTGCGCATCTTATTCTGGAGAACCTATGCTCAATGGTCAACAACCTAATCAAAAAACTCTGGGAATCAAAAGAGTGGGCTTGTGCGCACTCTTAATCCTGCTAAGCGTGACAGCTTGTCAATCAGCGCCTGCGACGATTCCCAGCTCTCCAACACCTGCAGCAGTTGAAACTCAACCGATATTGAATGGACCTGTTTCATTGGGTAAAGGCATCTCCTTGCGCAAGGTCATGGAAGTTGGCCCTAACAACATTCGATTGGTGCGCAACCCGGTGAATGGCGACGTTTATGTTTTGGATTCAGCCGGAAGCATTTCCCGGATAAGCAACATATCTGCAGCTGCTTCACGCGAAGAAGTCGCTAGCCTGATGGAGATCAAAGGTACGCCAACCGGTATTGCCTTTGGGCCGGATGGCACTTTATATGCAGTTGTGAACACCACTGTTGACCAGAATAAGAATCAGGTAGTGGTTCGCAAAGGTGTTCCGAATGATAAGGGACGATTTACCTGGGAGACCCTGGCTTCGTCCGAGCCCTATCCGCTAAGCAATACATACTTCGATCACTTATACAATGGCATTGTCGTAAGCCCGGACGGCAAATGGATATATATCAACGGGGGTTCGCGCACTGATCATGGTGAAGTGGAAGACAATGGCGGTGCTTTCCCTGATACGCGTGACGTCGCCTTGACCTCCAAGATTCTACGGCTTCCGACAAATGCCTCTGAATTGGTTTTACCAAATGATGTGGCTGCGCTAATGGCACAGGGATTGATTTTCGCTCGTGGTACACGTAATGCCTATGATATGGCATTCGCGCCCAATGGCGACCTGTTTGCGGTGGATAATGGCCCCGATGCCGACTATCCTGATGAGCTCAATTGGATTCGCGAGGGGTTGCACTATGGTTTCCCATGGCGCTTTGGAACTCAGGATAACCCTCAGCGTCTCCCGGATTATGACCCCAGCAAAGATCCACGTTTGCAATCTGGCTTTTGGGCAGTAGATCATGGTTTCTATCATAATGATCCAAGTTTTCCGCCGCCACCAACTACATTCACTGATCCTATTGTTAATTTTGGCCCCGATGCAATAAAGTATCGCGGCGATGATGGTAAGGAATATGACGCTGCTGCAGAAGGGAAATCCCTCTCGACTTTTACGCCGCATATTTCACCCTTGGGTCTGGTATTTGCAACAGACCCGGAATTACCGGCCCAGTGGCATGGCAAGGGAGATTCGTTTGGCGCTTTTATTTTGAGTTGGGGAGCTGCTGGCGGGACCTTGAGCTATAAGGGTCAAGACCTGCTCTATTTGCAGCTGACGAAGAAAGGTGACAATTATGAGGCTATCACCACTGAGGTCGCACGCGGATTCAAAAATCCGATAGATGCAGTGCTGATCGAGAACCGGTTGTATGTGTTGGAGTATGGCGGCAACGGCGCAATATGGGAACTCACTTTTGAATAAAGACGATTTTATCTAGCGGACCCCCCCCATGACTAATTCCGACTCAAAATTAACCTCCTCCAGGAATTCCGATAAAAGCGTGGTTCGCGGAAACCGTGTCTACCATAATATCTTTGAAGAATTGCAGCAACGCATCCGTCAGGGAGATTGGTTGCCTGGTGATCGTATACCAAGTATCACCCAATTGGCAAAAGAGCTGCAAGTCGGTGCAGGAACCATCCGTGAGGCTCTGCGCTCATTGCAATCGATTGGCATGATTAATATTGAGCATGGCAGCGGTGTGTATGTCACTGGAGCGCGCCCGCTGACTGAACTGTCAAACGACTTTCAAAATGCAGGTGATGGGCTGCTCCTCGCACTAGCGGAAACGCGCCGCATTTTGGAACCGGAACTCGCGTCCCTGGCCGCCGAGCGCGGCACCGATGGTGAGTTGATCGAGATCGAAGAGCTGGTACGGCAAATGGAAGGGGAGGATAAAATCGGTCATGATTTTGCCGAGCTGGATGTTTTGTTCCATCGCCAGATCGCGCACGCAGCGCGCAATCCCATTCTATATCAGACTTTGGAAAACGTCAGTGACTTATTCCTGGAAAGCCGTCGGGCGATTCTGTTGGATCCAAACGCCGTGTTGCGCGCGTTGCGTTATCACGCGCTCATCGCAGAGGCGTTGAGATTGCGTAATGCGCCTCAGGCCCGTTTATTGATGCAGGGTCATATGAACTCCATGTTGGATGAAGTCCTGGCATCTGAAGCGCGCAAAGAGGCAAAATAAAAGCCATGAGAATCGCAGTAACCGGTGGTAATGGTGATATGGGCCGCAGTCTGATCCCATACTTGCTGGAAAAGGGCCATACTGTGGTCAGTATCGATCGTTCTCCACCAGTTAATTACGTGCGAGGCGTGGATTTTTTGATCGCTGATACGCGTGATTTTGGTCAATTTATTGCAAGTATTCGCGGCTGCGATGCGCTTATTCACCTGGCTGCCATTCGCGCGCCAAGTAATCATCCTGACCCGGTAGTATATGGCGATAATACCCTCAGCAGTTACAACGCTTTGAGCGCGGCCTCTACACTCGGTATTAAACGTGTCAGTTTGGCATCTTCGATCAATGCGATTGGCGGCGCGTTCAGTCGCTCGCCTCATTACGATTATTTTCCTGTGGATGAACAGCACTCCACGTATACTGAAGATCCATACAGCCTCTCCAAATGGGTGCTGGAACAACAAGGGGATGCCTTTGCCCGTCGTTTTGAGTGGCTGACGATTGCCAGTTTGCGCCTTCACTGGTTGTTGGATGATCGTGCAAAGGCAATTCAGAACACGGCCATGATGGGCGATATCGCAATACGTCATTTATGGGCTTATACCTTGCTTGGAGAGGCGAGTCGCGCCTTCCTGTTGTCCATCACTGCAGACTTCACTGGCCACGAGGTTTTCTACATCGTGGCACCACATTCGGCTTCTTCCGGGTTGTCAACAGAATTGGCACGTCAGCATTATCCACATACAGAGATTCGGGGAGAATTTTCGAACCATACCGGATTTTTTACTTGTGCCAAGGCTGAGCGGTTGCTCGGCTGGAAGCATCAGGAGAATTAATTCATGCGCATCACTGATATCAAACCGTTGCCAGTATGGGTGGGCAGTCGAAATCAACTTGTTGTCAAGATCGAAACTGACGAAGGAATTTATGGACTCGGCGAATCTGGTTTGAGCGGACGTGAGCAGGCTGTCGTTGGCGCGCTTAAACATTTCCGGGAATTTTTGATCGGTAAAGACCCAATGCAAATTGGACGGATCTGGCAGGAAATATATCGAGGTCAATATTTTGAGGGAGGGCGCGTCCTGCTTGCCGCGCAAAGCGCGATTGATATTGCACTGTATGATATTGCGGGCAAGGCTTTGAACGTACCTGTTTATCAATTGCTGGGCGGCAAACAAAGGGATGTGATTCCTTGCTTCGCGACCGCGACGGGCGCGGGTCCGGCGTTGATTGATGATGTTAAACTGCTTATGAAACATGGATGGCAGGTCATCCGCACCGGACCAATGATGCTTGATCACCAGGGTGGCTTCACGGGTGACTCAGATATTTTTGAACCGCGAGAAAGTATTCCTATGACTGCCAAGTGGCTGACAAAAGTGCGCGAAGAATGTGGCAGTGAAGTAGTTCTTGGCATTGATTATCATCACCGCCTGAGCATCGCAGAGACTGCGTCTTTTTGCCAGCGAATGCCAATGGGCACACTCGATTTTATTGAGGAACCTATTCGCGATGAAACGCCGGAAGCGTACGAGGCTTTGCGTAAATTGACGGACGTGCCGTTTGCCGTGGGTGAGGAGTTTGCCAGCAAATGGCAATTCCTACCCTATATTGAAAAGCACCTCACTGATTTTGCGCGCGTAGACCTGTGCAATGTTGGTGGCTTTACCGAAGCCATGAAGGTGGCAGGTTGGGCTGAAGCTCATTATATTGATCTCATGCCTCACAATCCTCTTGGCCCTGTTTGCACGGCCGCAACAATTCAATTGGCTGCAGCGGTTCCCAACTTCGCCTGGCTTGAAGTACGTGTAACTCAAACTGAGAATTTATATTATGGCCAATCAGGTGTCAACGATGCGGACGCGTTATTTCCAACCCAGCCTCGGCTCGAAGGGACATCATTCCCTGTGCCGACCGCGCCCGGCCTGGGAATTGAGATCGATGAAAAATTGGCCTCATCGCAGAGCTGGAAATTCTGGGAAGCACCCCATTGGCGCCGACGCGATGGCTCAGTCACCAATTGGTAGTCAATAATTCATGACTCGTTCAACTCAACCTTTGATTATTGCTGGTGGCTATGCTTATGCAGAGCAAGCCGGCATTCAAGCTTTTCTCTTTGACCCAACCAGCGGTGAATTGATTCCTAACGGATCATTCGCAGGTATCAATAATCCGACATTCCTTATCGTTCACCCTAATCAACGCTGGCTATATGCGGTTAGCGAGATAAATCATGATAGCGGTGGCTCATTCGGTGAAGTGTGGGCATTTCAAATTGGAGATGAGCCGTTTTCGATTAAGCCCATTAATCGTCAATCCAGCCGCGGAGATTGGCCTTGTCATTTGCGACTCGATGCTACTGGGAAATGGATTGTAACAACCAACTACGGAACCGGCAGCGTAGCCATTTACCCTCTTCAAAAAGACGGTTCACTTGGCGAGATGACGGATTTTGTTGAACATCATGGTAGCGGACCAAATACTGCGCGGCAGGAAGGCCCACATGCTCATTCTTCCATCTTTACGCCGGATAATCGTTTTGTTATTATTGCCGATTTGGGGATCGATCAACTGGTTATCTATCAATTTGATATATCTGAAGGAAAACTTCATCAGCACTCTTCTGTGAAGACCAGGCCCGCTGCCGGCCCGCGTCATCTGGCTTTCCACTCGAATGGCAAATGGATGTATGCGGCTAACGAACTCGACAGCACTATTACATTATATGATTATGATCCTGCGAAGGGCACGTTACTTGAAAGGCAAAGCCTTTCGACGATTCCCTCTGGCTCTCCGGAGAATATCGTTGCCGATATTCATTTGTCGGCGAATGGACAATGTGTATATGTTTCCAATCGCGGCCATAACAGTATCGCGGTATATGATATTGGCAATGATGGCGCGCTTAAGTTGATTTCAATCCCAGGATGTGGCGGAAACTGGCCGCGCAATTTTGCACTCTCACCAAATGGAAAGTTTGTGTTGGTGGCAAATCAATATAGTAACGAACTTTGTGTACTGCCAATAGTTAAAGGATTGGAAACCTTTGGTGCTCCGCTAGCGCGTGCAAATGTTTCCGGAGCCTCTTGTATCCAATTTGTCTGATCCAATGAACAAACCCATTCGCACACCACGTTTTGATTTTGTCAGCCTGGGCGAATCCATGCTGCGCCTAAGCGTGCCAACCGGTCGAAGACTGGACGATACGCGCATACTTGACCTCGAGCTTGCCGGCGCGGAAAGTAATGTGAGTGTAGCCTTGGCGCGCCTTGGATGGCGAGCCGGTTGGTTCAGCCGCATGCCGGATCATGCACTAGGTAATGCAGTTTTGCGCGCGTTGCGCTCTGACGGTGTTGATGTCTCTACAGTGAAATCTGTGCCTGACGAACGTCTTGGCACTTACTTTATCGAGTACGCCACTCCGCCTCGAACCACTCAAGTTATTTACGACCGCGCCGATTCCGCGGCTTCTCATATGACCATCGCCGATGTCGATTGGGATTACCTCTTGGACACGCGTGTGTTGCATCTCACTGGTATTACGGCAGCGTTGAGCGAAAATTGTTATGCTGTGCTGATGGAAGCAGTGCAGCGCGCTCATGCTGCGGGAGTGATGGTCAGTTTCGACGTGAATTATCGTGCGAAGTTATGGCCCGCTGAAATTGCTGGTAAAAAACTGCGTCCCTTGATCGCGGAAGCCGATTTATTATTATGCAAGGGCGCAGACGCTACAGCGCTTTTTGGGTGCCAGGGAGAGTCTCGTCAATTAATGACTGAATTACAAAAGTTAACTCGTGCCCCAGCCATTTTCTGTACCTTTGCAGAGCAGGGAGCGGCATTATTAAGTGGCGTTGAATTTGTTGCTGAGCCTGCACTTCCCGTGCAAATTGTCGATCGTATTGGCAGCGGCGATGCGTTTGCGGCAGGCGTGTTAGACGGTTGGCTGTCGAGTGACGCGCCTAACAAAGACACATCTGCTTTACGAGAAGGGTTGCGCCGTGGCGTCGCTTTGGCTGCCATTGCATTGTCACAATATGGCGACCGGGTGCTATCATCACGTGCTGAGCTGAACGCCATGTTAGCGTCAGAGCGGCACGATATTTCTCGATAGGAGAAGACATGTCTGCAATTCAAGAGATTCTTGCAAAAAAAATTGTAGCCGTGGTACGACTGGATGATTACTCCCGAGCAGTAGACGTCGCGCGTGCGCTTGCGGCTGGCGGTGTCTCAATATTGGAGTTCACGCTTACCGGTCGCGGTGCATTGGATGCCATTTCTGCAACTCGTAAAGCCTTGGGTGACGCGGTATGCGTGGGTGTGGGCACAGTGCTAAAAGCCGAAGATGCAGAGGCATCTATTGACGCTGGCGCACAATTTGCTGTAACGCCGGCACTGCGCCGGCAAGTCATCGCAACCTGTGTTAAGCGTCAAATATTGATTTTGTGCGGTGGTTTTACACCCACAGAATTGTTGGAAGCTCATGAGGCAGGTTCAGAACTGGTAAAAGTATTTCCAGCACAATTGGGCGGACCGAAATTTATCAAAGATGTACTTGCGCCATTGCCCTTCCTTAAGTTGGTGCCAACCGGTGGAGTGAGCCCTGAGAATGCGCGTGATTATCTCACTGCCGGAGCCGTAGCTGTCGGTATCGGAGGAAATTTAGTATCTAACAAACTTGTTGCCGCCGGCGCTTTCGATCAGATCACTGCAGCGGCGCGGGTGTGTGTGGATGGCATCCGCTAGTCATTGAAAAAATCGTTCAACATGGAGGAGTCGCATATGAAGAAACTTCGCTGGGGCCTGCTTAGTACCGCTCGAATCAATCGGGTTTTATTGCCGCCATTGCGCGCCTCGACTCGCAATGAATTGACTGCCGTTGCCAGCCGCGATCTTGGACGTGCAGAAGCTTACGCCCAAGAAAGAGATATTCCACGCGTCTTTGGCAGTTATGAGGCGATGCTTGCAGACCCGGATGTAGATGTCATTTACAATCCTTTGCCCAACAGCATGCATACTGAGTGGACAATCAAAGCTGCTCAAGCCGGCAAGCATGTGCTTTGTGAAAAGCCATTCGCAGGTACCGTTGAAGAAGTGGATGCAATGACGGACGCCGCCAAGAAGGCAGGTGTGGTCGTGATGGAGGCATTCATGTATCGTCATCATCCGCAGACTCTGAAGGTCAAAGAAATGATTCAAAATGGAGCCATAGGCAGGCTTCAGGTAATTCATGGATCGTTCACATTCATGATCTCAGATGAAAACGATGTACGCCTGAACTCGTCGCTGGGAGGCGGGAGTATTTGGGATATAGGTTGTTACCCAATTAGTTATGCGCGTCTGATTGCGGGTGCAGAACCTGTTGAGGTATTCGGTTGGCAAATCACGGGAGCGAAGAGTGGTGTTGATGAAACATTTGCCGGCCAGCTGCGCTTTCCGAACAATGTCTACGCCCAGTTCGATTGCGGTTTTCGCACTCCATTCCGGGCCCATATTGAACTGGCCGGGACCGAAGGTTCACTTACGATTACGCGCCCGTTCCAACCATGGTTGAACGAGCAAATGGTCCTGATCAATGGTGACAAGAAAGAAGTCGTCACAACGCCCGGTGAAGATCTATATCTCGGTGAAGTTGAGAATATGGCGGATGCAATTTTGGATGGCAAGCCGATACGGATGAGCCTGACTGACAGCCGTAATAACGTTGCAACCATTCAGGCGCTTCTGCGTTCGGCAAAAGAAAATAAACCGATTACCATGTAAAACCTGTAGCTGTTAGTTGACCATTGTTTCCACGGAAAACAAAATGCCGATGTTAATTAACATCGGCATTTTGTTTGGATTCTTGATTAGCTGAAAGGTATGCTGAAAAATTACTTTCCTTCTCTACGAGTTGTAACATCGAATATCACCGCCGCCACCAGCACGGCAGCGCGAACAATGTATTGAAGGGATATATCAATTCCCATTAGGTTCATGCCGCTTGTCAGGGATGTCATGACCAGTGCGCCGATCAAGGAGCCCATCACTTTGCCTACACCTCCGGCAGGGGATACGCCGCCGATGAACGCAGCCGCGATCGCGTCTAGTTCAAACAAGGAGCCTGCAGTCGTTGTCGCAGATTGTAAGCGAGAGGCAAACAAAACGCCGGACAAAGCGGATAGCATTCCCATCGAACCAAAAACCACATAGGTGATTCTCTTTACACTGATGCCGCTCAATTCGGCCGCTTCAGGGTTTCCGCCGATTGCGTAAATATGCCTTCCCAGAACCGTCTGTGTGGTCATAAAATCATAAATGAGGGTCACCACGAGGACGATCACCGCAGTCCATGACAGGCCGCGATACCCTGCAAGGACCCAAGTAATGGAGCCGATGATTGCCGACATAAAGACTAATTGAAGAATAAAAATGTTTGTAGGTAGGACTTCAAAGTTGTAGGCCTGCTTTTTTTTGCGGCTATTGATTGTATTGATGATAAATATAATGATCGCTGCTAATCCGAGAATCAGGGTCAGTTTATGTATGCCCGGCAATATTCCCATATCCGGAAAGTCCGGGATAAAACCATTCCCGATTGCGTTAAAAGTCGCATCAGGAATGATGATCGTACCCGTGCTTACAGTAGCCAGAAGCAGGGCACCACGATAGCCCAGCCATCCTGCAAGTGTGGCCACGAAAGCCGGAATCTTCATTTGAGCAACAAGGAATGCTGTCAACAACCCGGCCAGGATCCCAAGTATTAATACAAGCGGTATGGCTACAATTACAGATAGTTTCCAAAATACCATTGCGATTGCCACAACTGCGCCCAGAAACCCAGCGAGAAATCCAACGGAAAGATCAATGTGTCTGATAACAATGACCAGTGTCATACCGACTGCCAAGACTGCGACATAACCGGTTTGATTGATCAAATTGCTTATGTTGCGTGATGAAATAAACAATCCCTTTGTAGTGATCGTAAATATCCCCATAATGACGAACAACGCGATAAACATTCCGTATTCACGGATGTTCTGACGTAAAATTCTTTGCAAATCCTTAACGAACAACGCGATAAACATTCCGTATTTGCGGATGTTCTGACCTAAAATTCTTTGCAAATCCTTAACGAACGTCATGGGAGGCCTCCTCAATTCGCTGCAAGTTGCATGATCCTTTCCTGAGTGGCTTTCTCAATGGGCATTTCGCCGGCGATCCTGCCAGAGGAAACGATGTATACCTTGTCGCTCATTCCCAGAATCTCGGGTAATTCGGATGAGATCATAATGATACTCATGCCTTGCTCCACCAGGTTTTTCATGATCATATAGATCTCATACTTTGCACCTACATCGATTCCACGTGTTGGTTCGTCGAGGATGAGCACATCTGGTTTGACGAATAACCATTTGGCTACAGAAACCTTTTGCTGATTGCCACCGCTTAGATTTACGACTCTTTGTTCCACACTCGGCGTTTTTATATTGAGCGACGACCTGTATTTATTTGCGATGTTGACTTCAGCATTGTTATTGACAACATTTCGCGTCGATATTTCTTTCAAATTGGCCAGCGTTATATTCTGTTTCACATCCTGTATGAGAATCAGACCGTCGCCTTTTCTATCCTCGGAGACATAGGCTACACCCGCCTCTATTGCTTCTTGTGGATGATCGAATTTCTCCTTTTTGCCTTTAACGAACAGATCTCCACTGATCTGATAACCATCAGGGTTTCCAAATATACTCAAGGCCAACTCAGTCCGTCCTGATCCCATTAAGCCAGCAAATCCAACGATCTCTCCCTTTTTGACTTTAAAATTCACGCCTGTGAGAATGGCTCTTCCGAGTGCTGGTGAATAAGCGTTCCAGTTCCTGACCTCCAATACCACCTGTTTAAATTTATTATGTTTCCTCTTGGGATAAATGTTATCAATTTCTCTCCCAACCATGTTCTTGATCAATACAGCTTCGGTGATCTTGCCCTTGCTGGCATCCAATGTGGTAATGGTCCGACCGTCTCTTAGAACTGTGACTGTATCAGCGATCGAGATGACCTCTTTCAATTTATGCGAGATCAACACACAGGTCACGCCGTGATGCTTAAGGTCCCGTAACAAATCGAAGAGATTTTCAGCGTCGTCGGTATTCAGTGCAGATGTGGGTTCGTCCAGGATCAACAGTCTGACATCCTTGCTTAATGCCTTGGCAATTTCGACCAATTGTCTTTTTCCAACACTTAAATCCTTTACTTTGACCGCCGGGTTTACATTAAGTTTTACTTTCTTTAAGATCTCCCCGGCTCTTTTGATCGTCTCATTCCAATCCACCATGACGCCATTGTTTAATTCATGACCAAGGAAGATATTTTCATACACTGACATTTCAGGCACAAGTGCCAACTCCTGATAGATAATGGCAATTCCTGCTTTTTCACTGTCATGAATGCTGGAAAATTTCTGTATCTCCCCGCCGAATAATATATCGCCCGTATATTCCCCATAAGGATAGACCCCGCTCAAGACCTTCATGAGAGTGGATTTTCCCGCACCATTTTCGCCAACCAGACAATGAATTTCGCCCTCAGCAACTTGAAAACTGACGTTGTTTAAAGCCTTCACGCCAGGGAATTCCTTGTTGATGTTTTTCATCTCAAGAATGGGGGGATTCATCGCTTCTCCAAGAATTCAAGATTAGTAAATTATACAGGAATAGTGGTGGACAAGTCTAGCCACCACTATTCCCTTATTCAACTTACAAATTGATCTTATTTATCTTATGGCAATCCGGTAAAGTCACCGGCAGGCCAGTAACCAGAGTCGATCACGGCAGCTTTGACGTTGGCCTTGTCGACTGTGATGACCTCAGAAGGCTTGGCAGGCACGTCGAACTTGCCGTTGTTATAGGTAGTGGTCTGAGGCGGCGTCTTACCCTGGAGATAGGTAACGGCAGCGCTGATCGCGTCCGCGACGAGCGTGCGCACATCCTTCAACACGGTCATGGACTGCTTGCCATCGATGATGTATTGAATGGAGGCTTCTTCCGCATCCTGACCGGTAACCACATAGCTCTTGACATCGGTATCGGCAGCAAAGGAGTCTGCAATCGCGCGAGCGGTTCCGTCATTGGGGGCGAGGATGAAGACATCGCCCTTGTCAGCGGCCGTAGCTACTGTCAGGTTGGACTCGGCCAGGTTCTTGGCAACATCTGGCTTCCAGTCCGTGGTGATCTGACCGATGATCTTGCCTTCTTCATCGCGGGTCAATGTGGCTTTAGCTTGCAAGCCAACAGCTTCACTGGAGTTCTTGATGACAAAAGTGCCATCGGCGATCTTGGGCTGCAGAACATTCCAGGCGCCTTCGAAGAACAGGAAGGCGTTGTTATCGGAAGCTGCGCCGGCATACAAATAGAGCGGGTTGCCAGTGCCCTTGGCACTGTCAACGAGATACTGAGCCTGAGCAGCTCCCACAGCGATGCTATCGAAAGTGACGTAGTAATCGACAGCGGCGGTGTCGCGGATCAAGCGGTCATAAGAAATGACCTTAACACCTGCGGCTTTGGCTTCTTCAGCAGCAGCAGCGGCAGCACTACCATCCTGCGGGCAGATGATGAGCACTTTGATGCCTTTGGCAATGAGGGTCTCGACGTTGGCTTTTTCCTTGGCGGAATCGCCCTGGCTGAAGAGAATCTCTACATCATAGCCGGCCGCTGTAAGGGCGTCCTTGAAGCGGGTTTCATCCTGAGTCCAGCGTGGTTCGTCCTTGGTTGGAAGCACGATACCGACAGCGAGGCTACCTGCGGATGTGTTGGTCTTGGCGGGACCGCAAGCTGATAGCACCATAACGCCTGCTACCATCACGGCCATTAAGCTATACAAAATCTTCTTAGACATGACAATCTTCTCCTTTTTGTTTTAGACTCTTTGATTTGAAAACACGTTGGTAAAACAACTTGATGTACAAACCACCTCCTTCCAAAGGAGTGCAAATAAAACGAAACAAACCGTCACATCAAAACAATATTGCTTCGGCGGCAAAGTCCTTATTGATCATAAATCTCGTTGATAAATCTAAAATGAATTTGATGAGATCGCTCCCGTTTAACTTTTCGCTTCCCTTACATATACAGTATATTGAGTTTCAAAATAAATGTGTACCACCCAACTCCCCCTTAAAGAGCACAATATTCCCCATTTGGATAGGGGATATCCCCTAATTTATCGGTTTTTCGCAATGAATTGACTGCTAAACAGAACCAAGCGGGTAAGGGCTGGGAATTTCCACCTGTAGAATGGTGCCATTTTCCTTTGACGATTCGATGTTCATGGTCCCGCCGAGTAGGGCCACCCGCTCGCTAATACCGACCAATCCGAAATGCTTATTTAGAGATAGAGAGGCGAGGTCTGTTGGGTTTGGCAAGCCCATTCCATCATCCTCCAGCCGCACCAATAAGTTGGTTGTGGAGGTACGTTGCAACGAAAGCCGTACCGATCTGGCCACTGCGTGCTTGCGAATATTATTCAATCCTTCTTGCACGATACGGAAGACGGATAGTTCGATGGTTTCTGGTAAACGGCCCAGGGCAGGGTCGATTTCCAATTGAACTAATATGTCATTTCGTTCTGACCATTCATGCGCCAAAGAATCTATCGCGGCTGAAAGTCCGTGATGGTCAATTGTCGGCGGACGCAGGTCACTGCACATTTGGCGCAATTCGCTGACTATATTTCGAATTCCCTGACGAATAGGCGCAACGTCCAGTTGTGCAGCCGATGTTTTCCCTGAGTCTGTCACATCTTCGAGTTGATAATTTAATCCTAACAAATCCTGAATGACCTGATCATGCAATTCACGCGCCAAAACCTTGCGTTCATCCTCACGTTCCGTGATGAGCCGTCGCTGAGTGGCTTGCAAAGCCGCGTTTAATTGATCCAGTGCGATCAGTTGATTTTGGAGGCGCTCCAACAGTTGTCGATTTAACGAGTCTTGAGCTTGCAAACTTTCCTGCAACGAGGCTTGTGTGCGGCGCAGTTCCTCGGTCTGTTGTTGAGCAGTATGATAACTTTCCAGCGCCCAAATAAGAGGGGACACCTGTTCCTGCCTCGATGATCCCACGATCAATTCGACGATTTCGCGCGGTGTCGATTCGGCTGTGCGACGATCGGCGACCAATTTGCCCTCATATAATACAATGATGCGATCTGTGACCGTAAATAAATGCTTCAAGTCGTCGCTGCTAATAATTACTGAGGTGCCATGGGCTGCCAGCTTTTTAATCTTATCCAGGAGGATCTCCTGACGTTGGAAGCTTAATATCGGGAGAATGTCCTCCAACAGCAAGAGTTTGCATGGACGGTAAAGCGTACGAACAAGAATAAGTATCTGCCTCTGTTCATCCGTGAGGTTACGCACCTGTTCATGCACCAGGTCCGGCGGCAGGTCAAACTCTGCCAATAACTCCTGAGAGACTTCGGTCATGCGATCCCAGTCGATGATGCCCAGACTGGCGTTCTTTTTTATTTCGCGCCCTAGTAGAATATTTTGCGTTACGTTGAATTGCTCGACCAACCCGGAAGTCCGGCGGGCTGTTTCCGCGCCTGAGATTCTGTCTGCAAGAATATTGGTGGAAAAATCAAATTGGTTGACCAGGCTCGCGGTCTGGCCGACCGTTTCAATGCCCAGTTTTTGCGCCTGAATGCGGTTTGCAAAACGGCGGGGCTTTCCGTCAAAATGGATGGAACCCATTGTGGGAAGGAGAGCGCCGCTCAACAGATGAAACAATGTTGACTTTCCTGCTCCCTGACGGCCCACAAGGCCGATGACTTCTCCGCTGGCAAGCGAAAAAGTCACATCCTTTAATACAGGCAGGCGGTCAAAATTTTTGGATAAATTTTCTACGCTCAACAGTTGCGCGGCCATAAGCTGATTTTATCCTGATTTCATTGAATGAGGTTATATGTTATTAAGGATGGAATGATCGATTTGAGCAATCTCGTAAAATACTACTCCTAGTCAGTTCGTGACACTTGAATGATAATAACAATATGACCTCTATTCGAGTTTTGCTAGCCGATGATCACACCGTTGTCCGAGCCGGATTGCGTAATGCCCTGGAAGTTTTGCCAGATCTGGAAATTGTCGGGGAAGTGGGAAATGGCCGGGATTTAATGGAGGCGCTGACTCGCATCGATCCTGATCTGTTGGTAATGGACGCTAGCATGCCGGATTTCGAGCCTATCTCAGCTGTTCAGCAAATCAGGGCTGAGCGGCCAGCGATCAAGATTCTGATCGTGAGTGCGTATGACGATGAATCTTATGTAATAGGATTGCTAAAGGCCGGGGCAAATGGTTATCATATGAAAGATCAGCCCCTCGCCGATCTGCAACTTGCAGCGCAAAGGATCCTGAACGGGGATCGCTGGATCTCCGGCACACTGATCGACCGTCTGATTAACCGACATGTCACAATCTCTCCTCCGAGTGCTCCCTGGCTTACCCCTCGGCAGCGTGAATTACTGCGGCTGATCGCCAAGGGTGTCGATAATCGGACGATTGCACTAAACCTGGATTTGAGTGTCAAGACTGTGGAAAACCACCTCACTGCTTTATATCGTGTACTGGGTGTGGATAGCAGGCTTAAAGCTTTAAATTACACTTTGCGCCATCCTGAATTGTTGGCATCCACAGGACAAGAATCTGTTGAACTAAAGGTATCGAGAGTCAGGCAAGATTTGACAGTTTTGGTCGTGGATGATAATCCTCGTTATCGTCAACAGCTTACGAGACTCATCGGCAAAATATATCCATCTTCATTGCTATATGAAGCCGAGAATGCATCCGAAGCATTGAAGCTCGGGGAACAGATCTCTCCGCAACTTGCTCTGATCGATGTCGTTCTTGAAGATGAGGATGGCATCCAATGTGCGCGTCGTTTGCGAACCGTATCACCGCAGACCCGTATTGTTGTCATCAGCGCCTATCCTGATCGCCAATTTCGCCAGGAAGCATTGTCGGCTGGAGTGGTTGCCTTTTTGGATAAAAAGGATTTGGATTCAGCTTCCATGCGACAGGTCATTGAGGATGCCGTTAAATAGAAAATAATATCATCGATAATATTTCCATTTTAAACACATTGGGCCAGGATTTTTTCCTGGCCCAATGTGTTATTTTGTCTTCAATGCATCCCAGCCTGCATATTTTGCCTCACTTCCCAATTCTGCTTCGATGCGCAGGAGTTGATTATATTTTGCTACACGGTCTGAACGGGCGGGCGCACCCGTTTTGATCTGCCCGGTGTTTAGCGCCACTGCGAGGTCTGCGATGGTGGCGTCTTCTGTTTCGCCGGAACGGTGAGAGGTGACCGCGCGCCAACCCGCGCGCTGACACAAGTCCACTGCTTCGATGGTCTCTGAAAGCGAGCCGATTTGATTCACTTTTACAAGCAGGGCATTCGCGGCGTTATCATTGATCGCCCTGCGTACGCGTTCTGGATTTGTCACCAGCAAATCATCTCCCACGATTTGGATCTTATCACCCAGTTGTTTTACCATCAGTTGCCAGGACGTCCAATCATCTTGCGCGTGACCATCTTCAATCGAAACGATTGGGTAATCTTTAACCCACTTCGCCCAGAATTCAACCATTTGCTCACCGGTTAATTCCCTGCCTTCTTTGCGAAGATTATATTTCTTTGTCTTCTCGTCATAAAGTTCAGAGGCAGCAGGGTCAAGCGCGATGGCTACGTCTTGCCCGCGGCCTGCTTTGAAGCCGGCCTTCTCGATGGCTGTAAGAATGACCTCGATGGCCTCGCTGTTTGTTTTAAGTGCCGGAGCGTATCCGCCTTCGTCACCAACCAGAGTGCTATACCCTTTTTCTTTCAAAACGGATTTGAGCGTGTGATAAATTTCCGCACCCCAGCGTACACCTTCAGTGAAGGACGGAGCACCAAACGGCATCACCATGAATTCCTGCATATCGGTGGATTGCCATGCTGTGTGTACACCACCGTTTAAAATATTCATCATAGGAACAGGCAGCACGTGAGCATATACACCCCCGAGATAACGATATAGTGGCATGCCAAATGAATTGGCCGCGGCTTTAGCAACTGCAAGGCTGACGCCTAAAATGGCGTTCGCGCCGAGCTTGGATTTATTCGGTGTGCCATCCATCGTCAACAATTCGCTATCAATGGCTTTTTGTTCGGCGGCGTCCCAGCCGAACAGTGCATCGGCAATTACGCCATTGACGTTGGCGACGGCTTTCGATACGCCCTTCCCAAGATAACGTTTTTTGTCGCCATCGCGCATTTCCAGTGCTTCATGCTCGCCAGTCGACGCACCCGAGGGGACGGCAGCGCGTCCCCATGAACCATCCATCAGCATGACTTCAACTTCCACGGTCGGGTTACCGCGTGAATCTAAAATCTCCAACGCGGAAATACTTTCAATTGTTGTGTCCATTTTGAACTCCAAGGGTTATATTTTTATGCTTAGTATAATCGCATTTCTTTGGAGAAGCGCTCTTGAACACACAGCAGGAATTTGATGTGCGTGATCGCAAGAAATATTATCTGGAAGAAACTCCCGTCCGCCGATCCCTGATCTGGTTGGTGCGCCAATTCTTTCGGACTGTCATGGTGATGAAAGTGGCAGGGTTGGAAAATTTCCCTCTGGACGGGGGCGTGATCATTGCAGCGAATCATGTTACGAATCTAGATGTCTTTCCGATGCAATTCTCGTTGCCGCGCGCTATATGCTTTATGGGTAAGGCGGAATTGTTCAACACTCCACTTGATCCGATTCTTCGCATGTTATGTGCATTCCCTGTGAATCGCGGTGAAAAAGATGAATGGGCTGTTCGCCACGCTGCCAAAGTACTGGCTCACGGACAAACTCTTGGGATGTTCCCGGAAGGGACGCGTTCCAAAGGCAGGGGGCTCGGCGTCGCGAAAACGGGGACGGCTCGCCTAGCCATTGAAGCGAATTGCCCGATCGTATCAATGACCATCATCGGTACGGATAAATTTTTCAAGGGATTTCCTCGTCGCACCTGCGTGACCATAAACTTGCTGCCGCCTGTTTTGCCAAAGCCCGGCGAAACGCCTCTGGCGCTCACAGACCGGCTGATGTTCACACTTGCGGCCGGCTTGCCTAAAGAAATGCGTGGTGTCTACGCCGAGGTTCCGAAAGGATTTGAGAAGTAGACAAACTGCGACGCATAATTCGATCACAGTTTGCTTCATATTACTTACAAGTTGCCAGATTCATTGCTGCTTGAATGGCTTCCTTGATCTTTCCCTGCTTCACGCAAAAACCGAATTCCTGAGGGAGTGGATAAATTGGAAGACAATCGGACCGGTATCCTTCTGAAATATTTTGCATCACTGCTCGTGCTTTTTCCAGGTCCTCGCGCGAGTCAGGGGAGAGATTTGCAAGTTTATCCCAATCTTCTTTTGTTCCCTGATAAGCTTCATTGTTAGAGCCTATCTCGTTCCCCATTGTTTTAGCTATCTTAGGATATGTTTGTTTTTGGTATTGCCATGCACGTAATTCCCCCTGCATGGAGAGACGCATCCAAACTGATTGTTTCAAATGAAAAGTCTCGTGGATGATCAGGGATAATACATAAGGGTCAGAAGGATCCTCGCCTGGGGTAAGAGTAATGTTTTTAAGAAGCGTCCATCCACCGCCGCTTTTGTATTGCTTGTGATATCCAATTTTGACTTTTTTGTTTTTGATGTAATTTGCGATCTCGGCACTTAGCTGGTCGGCGCCCACCAGTTTTTCAAAGACTTTTTGGTATTTTTCGAAGTCCAATTCCTGCCAATTGAATTCAGGAAACAGCCCTTCGAACATGTGTGCGCCCTCAATGCTGAATGTGCTCATCGGAACCTCCGCTTGGCTTTTGACCACTGTTCATATTGAATTGGTTTATATCTTATTATACTTTGGGGGAGGATATGTCCAGATAAAAATTGCCTGCCATCTCAACAAAGACATAGCGACTCCCGTCGTTTATCTCTTTATTTTTTCCTTCGCAGCTTTGAGAAGCCCGACAAACAATGGATGAGGTTTCATTGGCCGCGACAAAAACTCCGGATGAAATTGGCTCGCCACCATATAAGGATGGTCTGCAAGCTCAACGATCTCAACCAGTTTTCCATCAGGCGATAAGCCAGAGAATATCATGCCATGTTCCGTGAACGATTCGCGATACGCATTATTAAATTCGAAGCGATGGCGATGCCGTTCGTCCACGCGCGGAACGCCGTAAACTGCCGCGGCCTTCGTTCCTTTTTGGAGCAGGCACGGGTATAGTCCGAGGCGCATCGTTCCGCCCAGATCAGTGATTGAACGTTGATCGAGCATCAGATCGATGACCGGATGATCACTGCCTCGGTCGAATTCGGATGAATTTGCATCTTCAAGGTCAAGCACCTGACGCGCAAAGTCAATGCACATCACTTGCATGCCAAGACATAATCCAAGATATGGGACTTTATTCTCGCGTGCATATCTTGCGGCCATTACTTTCCCCTCGATACCGCGTGAACCGAATCCGCCGGGCACAAGGACCGCATCTGCTTTCTTGACGATATCCCAGCCTTTGTCCTTTTCTAAGTCAGCGGAATGTACCCAGCCAATTTCTACTTCAACACTGTTTGCAAGGGCAGCATGTTTCAATGCTTCGCGCACAGACATATAAGCATCCTGCAACTCAACGTATTTCCCAACCAAAGCGACCTTCACTGTGGGCTTGGGCTTGCGGACTTCCTCAACCAATTTTTTCCACGGGCGCATGTTGGGCTTGCGCGTCGCCTTCAAGCCAAGCTTGCTTACCACCAATTCTCCTACACCAAGTTTTTCCAAAAGCAGAGGTACTTCATAGAGCACATCTGAAGTTGCCATTGGGATGACGGAGTCCTTCTCCACATCACAGAAGAGCGCGATCTTTTCACACAGGGCTTTGTCGACGGGCAGATCTGCACGCGCAATGATCACGTTGGGTGAAATACCTATGGAGCGTAATGCAGCCACCGAGTGTTGTGTTGGTTTTGTCTTCATTTCACCGGTTGCGCCAATGGTGGGGAGCCATGTCACATGTACAAAGAGACAATTTTCACGCCCGACTTCATTTCTCAGTTGACGTAATGCCTCGAGGAACGGCTGTGACTCAATATCGCCAACGGTTCCACCGACCTCGAGAATCACGATCTCGGCGCCGGTTTCCTTTGAAACCAATCCTACCCGCCGCTTGATCTCGTTCGTGATATGAGGGATTACCTGGATGGTCCCGCCGAGATAATCACCGCGGCGTTCGTTCGCGATAGTCTCTGCATAAACCTGTCCCGTTGTGAAGTTACTCACCCGACTCAAACGGTTGTCAATGAATCTTTCGTAATGGCCCAGGTCAAGGTCTGTTTCTGCGCCGTCATCCAGCACATATACCTCTCCATGTTGATAAGGAGACATGGTCCCAGGATCCACATTGATATAAGGGTCTAGTTTTTGCACGGCTACTTTAAAGCCGCGCTCTTTAAGAAGCAGTCCCAGTGCCGCAGCAGTCACACCTTTGCCGACTGATGAAACCACTCCACCGGTGAAAAATAAATATTTAGTAGTCATAATCTTCCTTTTCTTCTTATCCTCTCCTATTGCAAGGGAGGGGTCAGGGCAGCACACAATACAAAGAGAATGGGAGGGCGTTTAAGCCCTCCCATTCGGGGTTCTGTTTTATTTGGGGTCGAATATTTCCTTGGTTTCATCCGACCAACTTTACTAAATCTTCGGCGGCGCGGCGCATCTCCAAAAAGATCATGCCGAGTTTGGCCTCCTGCCGAGCCAACGCAGTTAACACCGCTTCATCTCCGATGGAAGTTAACACAATCGCACCTTTATTTCCTTTGATATAGACCTGGTCCAACCCGCCGCGGCCCAACTCACCGGAAATGCGTTCGCCTAATGAAAGCATGGCGGCAGACATGGCGGATACGCGGTCCTCTTCCACACCCTGTTGTAGAGCGGACGCGATAATGAGGCCGTCCACAGACACAACTGCAGAGGCTTCTATATCCGGTGCGGCAGCCTGCATATTACGCAGGCGCTCCACCATCTGCTCAGAGCGGGATTTTGCCATAACGCGAACTCCTCATTCAAAAGTGGAACTATCCCAGTTGTATTGGGATGTCCGCCAATAAATACAATCTCCAGAGTTTACCAGAAAATGAAACATTCGAGAATTGTGCTCACATTTCAAATCGGATAGCCGATCATATTTGACCCGCTCATTCCTTCATGTTAAACTTATCGATTGTCATGTTCCAATCGATTCTTCTGCTTGCACTGCTTTTTCAAGCCCCCGTGATTTCGATTACATCTCCTGAAACAGGTGCGACTTTGCGCGGGCGGGTGGAAATCCTTGGGACGATGGATGTTTCGAATTTTGCATCTGCCGAACTGGCTTTTGCGTATGCTTCCAACTCGACCGATGCCTGGTTCAGCATTCAAACATTTCCTCAAGCCAAAGTGGATGCTCCTCTCGCGATTTGGGATACCACTTCCATAACCGATGGCGATTACAACCTGCGTTTTCGCGTTTATCTTCAGGATGGTTCATTTCAAGACGTGAACATAGTTGACTTGAAAATCCGTAATGACTCACCCGAGCCGACAGCAACGGCGATCGAGTTCGCGCAGCCGATATTACAAACTGCTATTTCATCTAATAATGTTGTTGCTACATCTACCGCATTATTGTTTCCTCAACCAACGTCTTTGCCATCCAATCCCGCCTCGTTGACCGTTGCTCTTGTCTACTCGACGTTTGGTCGCGGTGCGTTGATCGCTTTCGTTTTATTCCTCGCCTTTTCGTTTGTACTTCGCTTTCGTAGAGAATAATCTCCATGACACCTGAAAACTCCTTTCTGCTCATTGGCCTTGGTAACCCGGGCCGCGAATATAACAGCACCCGCCATAACATTGGCTTTATGCTCATCGACCTGCTGTGTCTTCGCTTGAACGCGCGCGGGATAAAACTGCAATCGAAAGCGATTGTCATCTCTACTGTTTATGAAGAACGCAGGATTATCTTTGCCAAGCCGCAAACCTATATGAATCTCTCCGGCCAATCTGTGCAGGGGCTTTTACACTTTTATAAAATCCCTATTGAGAATCTTTTGGTCGCGCACGATGACCTCGATCTGCCTTTTGGTACGATTCGTATTCGGCCCGCAGGGGGGCCCGGCGGTCAGCGCGGCATGGCTTCGACCATTGAAAAGCTTGGCACAAAAGACTTCCCTCGCCTGCGTTTGGGAATCGGCCGCCCGCCGGGCCGTATGGATCCCAAAGATTACGTGCTGCAGGATTTCTCCAAGGATGACATGAAACTCTTGCCAGAAGTTTTAGATCGAGCTGCAGATGCCGCGCTTGAATTCATAACCAGTGGGTTGAATGCTGCCATGAATAAATTCAATGGCGGCTTATCCTCCGATAAAGAATAATGTTGCATATTACGGGCTCTGCTTCGCTTCTTGATCCCATAAGTGCTTTGCCTGCATATCGAGATTTGCTCGCACGTATTAACGCGGCTAAATCCCTTTCGGGGCTTGGTCTGCCGCGTGCCACGCGTTTGCCTATCCTCGCCGCGTTGCAAACAGACTTGAATCGTCCTATTCTGCTGATCACTGACCGCGCCGACCACGCCCTTTCATTATTCGATGAATTGGGTTTCTGGCTAAAGTCGCCGCGCTATCTTTTCGCTGAACCGAATCCGTTGTTTTACGAAGATGCAGCCTGGGGTGTAACCACGCGGCGTTCTCGTCTGCAAACTCTTACCGCGCTGGCCGCGCATCACTTGCCGTTTGTCGAAAAACCTGAAACACCGCCTGTCGTCATCACTTCTGTACGTTCCTTAATGACTCGCACTCTACCTCGTCGTGACTATCTCAAAGCCTGCAAGAAACTTTCCGTTGGACAAACCATTCAGCCCGATATGCTTATTCGTGAATGGGCGCGGGTGGGATATCAACGCGTGAACACGGTACTGGAGCCAGGACAATTTTCGCATCGCGGTGGATTACTCGATATCTGGCCCTCCACAGAACAAAGTCCGGCGCGTCTTGATTTCTTTGGTGACGAGATCGAAACCATCCGTCAGTTTGACCCTGCCTCTCAACGCACTATTGAAAAACTTGAAAATATTCTTATCACCCCTGCACGTGAGTTTTTGCAGCCGGAGGGCGGCGAACTTTTAGAAAATGTGACTGAGTTTCACATCCCGCTTTTACACTCCCAACCTGCGTCTTTATTGGATTATCTTCCAGCCAGGTCGTTGATCGTCGTCGACGATCTGAGTCTTATAGAAACGATGGCGAACGAGATAGAGGAGCAGGCTGTCAAGTTTCGACAAGAGTGCATTGAGGAGGGAACTCTGTCTTCTGAATTTCCAATCCCTTATCTGCCATGGTCTGAATTGAATGATTCGATTGTTAGCACGTCCAGCGTGGAATTGGGTCATTCTGCCGAGATGATTGAAAGCGAAGCCGATATTGACCTCGCCTCTCGTTTCGGTCACGATGAACGTTTTGGCGGACGACTCAAGCCTTTCATTGATTACCTTGCAGATATAGTGGAAAAGAGGGACCAAGTTTTCGTCGTTTCACGCCAAACTCCTCGGTTGCGTGAACTGTGGAACGAGCATTATCCTGAGTCTGAGTATGACAATCTTGAATTTATCGAAGCATCTCTTTCAGAAGGCTTTACTTTAACCACCACCAACAATATTCATCTAATTACTGACTCGGAAGTCTTTGGCTGGGAGCGACCTCAACCGCGCATCCGTCAGAAGCAGGTTGCAGAGACGCCTGAATCGATTTATGCAGATTTGCAGGCCGGGGATTTCGTTGTCCATATCGATCATGGTATCGGGCGATTTGCCGGGCTTATTCAGCGACAACTGGATGGCCACGAGCGAGAATATCTCGCCGTTGAATATGACGGTGGCGACACTTTATACGTCCCAGTACATCAAGCAGATCGACTCACGCGTTATGTCGGCGCAGATGGCGGAGCACCTTCCTTAGATCACCTGGGCGGGCAAACCTGGACAGAGACAAAAACACGCGTCAAAGAGGCTGTTCAAAAGGTCGCACAAGAATTGTTGGATCTGTATGCGCGTCGTCAGGTGGTGGAAGGATTTGCTTTCAGCGCTGATACACAATGGCAAAAAGAGCTTGAAGACAGTTTCCCTTATGTGGAAACAGATGACCAGAAGCGCGCGCTTGTAGATATCAAACGCGATATGGAACGTGCCCGTCCTATGGATCGTTTGTTGTGCGGTGATGTGGGGTATGGCAAGACAGAAGTTGCTTTGCGAGCTGCGTTCAAAGCTGTAATGGATGGCAAGCAAGTGGCTGTGCTGGTGCCAACCACTGTGCTCGCGCAACAACATTTTGAAACTTTTTCCCAAAGATTGGCGGCTTTCCCGGTAAAAGTGGAAATGCTTTCGCGCTTCCGCACGCCGCGCGAACAGACTGAGATTCTGCACAAACTGGCGATTGGCGAAGTGGATATCGTGATTGGCACACATCGTTTGATTTCCTCGGATGTGCAGTTCAAGGACCTAGGCCTCGCCATCATCGATGAAGAACAACGTTTCGGCGTGACGCACAAGGAACATCTCAAGAAGCTTCGTACGGAAGTAGATGTGTTGACGCTTACGGCAACGCCGATCCCGCGTACTCTTTATATGGCTTTGACGGGTGTGCGTGATATTTCCAACTTGAATACGCCACCGGAGGAGCGATTGCCCATCGTCACACATGTCGGGCCGTATTCACCTCGTTTGGTAAGACAATCCATATTGCGTGAACTTGAACGCGGCGGACAGATATTCTTTGTTCATAATCGCGTCAACACAATTGATGCGATGCGGGCTCATCTGAACAAACTTGTCCCGGAAGCCCGTTTGGATGTTGGTCATGGTCAAATGGCGGAGGGCCAATTGGCAAACGTGATGCATCGCTTCAATACCGGTGAAATTGATATTCTGCTTTCCACAACAATTATCGAATCTGGTTTGGATATTCCGAATGCGAACACACTCATCGTTGACCGCGCCGATACTTTTGGCCTTGCGCAGCTCTATCAATTACGTGGACGTGTTGGACGCGGCGCAATGCGCGCATACGCGTATTTCTTCCGCCACAAAAAATTATCTCCCACCCTCGAAGGCCAGCAACGGCTTGAAGTGATTGCAGAGAACACCCAGCTTGGCGCAGGATATTCAATTGCAATGCGTGACCTGGAGATACGCGGTGCAGGAGAGTTGCTCGGCACACGTCAGCATGGATATATCCAATCTGTCGGCTTTCATCTATACACAAGAATGCTTGCAGATGCGGTTCGCAGATTACGCCGGCTCGCAGGAGAACATTTGAAAATCGATACGTCTCAAATGGAGAGCACATTCTCAACCTTTAGCCTGCCCATTTCGATGCCTGTCAATGTGGATCTGCCCCTGGCTGTTGGCATCCCGGCAGAATATATTCCTGATCAGGATCTGCGTTTACGACTCTATCGTCGTATTGCCGACCTGCGCGATGAAATTGAGTTGGATGCGCTCGGTTCCGAATTCCGTGACCGATTTGGAGTCCTTCCGGAAGTGATGCAGAATCTTCTTTATCAAATGCGCGTGAAATTACGCGCAGAAAAAGCCGGCTTGAATTCAGTGAGCTGGGAATCCGGGCAGATCCTGTTGAAGTATGCCGCGCCAGTGGACGGGTCTGAGGCGAGGCGTTTGCCTGACCTGCCTAATGGCGTTCGCGGAGGAAAATCCGCCTATTGGGTGACAATATCGAAAGACGAAGTATGGGCGGTGAAATTGTTGGATGTTCTAGCCCAATTGGGTGATAAATCTTATGCATTATGAACGTGTTATAAGCCACAGTTAAATTAAAGGAGAATTGTAATGAAGAGAAAATTTGTATTTATTGTACTTGCGGTTGGTCTATTACTTGCAGCTTGCATGCCGTCACAGCAGCAGATTGATCAGATCGTTTCCTCTGTCGAGCAAACTGCAATTGCCCAGGTGACGGTGGTCGCACCTACAGCCGATGTGAACGCGATCGTTCAAGCTACTTTTCAGGCTTTGACAGCCCAGGCAGTTACCCCAACGCCTGCCGGGTCGACCGGAAGTATTTCCGGCTCACTTAATTACCCGTCCTCATTCATTCCAGCGTTGCGTATTGTGGTATATCTTACAGGTACGAGTCAATACTTTTATGTAGACACGGTCCAAAACCAAAATTCATATCAGATCGATAATTTGCCGGTCGGGATTTATCATGTAGTGGCATATACCGGATTGTCTGCAGGATATACACAGGCGGTACCTTGTGGATTAAGCGTCAATTGTGTTGACCATTCATTGATCGATGTAAACGTAAACGCTGGCCAGGTTACTGGCAATGTCAATCCATTTGATTGGTATGCACCGCAGGGTGCTTTTCCGCCTTTGCCGGACGCAATTGCGCTTCCTAATGGCGGTACAGATAATATCCCAACCAACACGCCTCCTGGAGGGCAGGTTGGGAGTATCGCAGGAACACTTTCTTATCCTGCAGAGGGATTGCCTGCCATGGCAATCGTCGCTTACCGTGTTGGTGGCGGCCAAAATGATTATTATTATGTTCTCACCATACAAGGACAGAACACGTATCAAATCGATAACCTGCCAGTTGGCACTTATCATATCGTAACGTATACAATGGGCGGCGGAGGATTTCCTGCCGGGCTCCCAGGTGGATATAGCCAATATGTCGTCTGTGGAATGCAGCCAGCCTGTACGGATCATACTTTGGTAAATGTGCAGGTCAATGCGAGTCAGATCACAGGGAATATCAATCCACAGGATTGGTATGCGCCGGATGGGACTTTCCCCACTGATCCGATTCCATAATTGATCTTAGCCCGATTTTGTTTCGACAAGGTAATATGATCGCTTGACCTAACTTAGGTCAGGCGATCATATATTTATTGATAATTCACACACTTCAAATCATCTTTTAGATTTTTTATGGTCTCATCTCTTTGTTGGGACGCAGGTGCGTTTGTAGCGAGCCTATCCAGGGCACTGCACAGGCTCGGTTCCAGGCCGGCTGTAATACGGCCAGCAGATTTAGCCAGCAACTTAACCTGGTCCCAGTCCTGAGTTTGGCCGTATCCTTCAATGAAAGGAATATATTCAAAACCGTTGTCAGCTCGTTCGCCGGCAGACTGTGCCTGCTCCCATAGATGTACGACTTTATCCCACTGACCATCTTGACGGGCAAGATCAGCCTTCTCAAAGAAATAACACCAGCCTTTATTATCCTGTTTTCCGTAGATGCTTTCGGGTAATGTCGGCTCTTTGCCATCTCCTTGATCGATCAGGTTAATATCGGAGCCTGCGCTGAGTTTGCGCATATCCTCGCTGACCAGACGAAGGTTTTGATCTTGTGGCTGCAAGATCCACAAACACCGCTTAAGCTCCGGATTGAAGGACAGCAGAAGCATTTGTCGACTATTACCTTTGAAATCCATTGTTAATTTTCCATCTTCCAATGGAATGCCCTCGAGAAAGTCATTCACGTTTGGGTTTGTATAATAGAATGCAAAATACCAATAGGGAGGTGCCTGTATATCTCCCGGTTGATACGATGTGATAATCGCATAAGAGGCTGCGTACTGGCCCATATATCCAAGAACTTCCTCGTCAGTGACAATAGCCGTCCCTGCTTCGATCGATGGAGCGCGCCAGAGCAGTTGCTGGTATAGCCGTTCCTGTTTTTCCCACGAATAAGCGAAATCCTTTTCATTGATCATATGCATACTTACGGCAAGCGCGACACAAATTGAAACGGCTACAACCTGTTTTTTGTAGTCGTCGATAAAAAACTTGAGGATGGCAGCAATAATCAGTGCCGCGCCAAGTGTAGCTCCGATCCCGAAGCGCGATCCGGCAAATAGATTCTTGTGTGTAACGATATCCTGCCCAATGACCCAAATTGGGGCCATGCCTAAAACAATCAGAAGCAAACCGAGAACAAACGGAGATGTGCCTATTTTAGATAATGTTGTGATTTCATCATCTTTGGTTTTAGTTAGACATAAAAAGGTCAAAATAAAAGTCAGTGCAGTGATGAGGAGCACGAACCAGCCAAAGATCGAACCAAATGCAAATAACTCGGGCACCAATGTTCGATACCAACTAGTGAATGTGATAATGACCGAATCCTGTATTGCCGTTCGGAACAAATAGCCCAATGTAGAGATTGGATTCTTAAGCAGCGCAAAAAGGATTACCGGCGAGTTCCGATCGCCGAGTGGCGGTGGTACGAACAAGAACAGGCGCCAGATTAAGTAAGCTGCGAGCGCCAGGAGGTATGGTATCCATTGAGTGATTGTTTTTACCAAGCGCGTGCGCGTATTTAATCCCTGCCTGCCCAGGACCCAGTACAAAACAAGCGGGCGAATGATCACCATGCCAACAAAATATTCACTTGTGAACAAATGCAGGCCTTCAAGCAATACCGCCAGTATGGTAAGAGGGATTCGATATCTGGACTCTGTTACGTTACGTACCATGATGAGTAAACTTGCTGCAAAGAATAGATAGCCGCTCCAATATAAAATTGAATTTACTGCGTACGGCTGGATCAAAAAGAAGGGATGAACGATAAATAACAAAATTGCGAATGTGACCAGTTGCTTTTGTTCCGGCCATACGCGTTTCAGGAAATACCATAATAAAGTTGCAGTCAGCCACCGGAAAACTATCGCGGCAAGGTGCCAGACAATCGGATTGAACCCAAGCAAATTGAACAAACCGATATACAGCCAGGCCGCATTGGGCCGGCTATCGTAAAATAGTTCTGTCGTTAAACTTGGAATACCCTTGTTGAAGGCATAAAAGATGTAAGGCCAATCGTCCTGATAAAAGCCGAGTCGATTCGCGAGCAGGCCAAAACCAAAAAATGCAAGGGCAAGGAACACGATCGGCGTGTATTTTTCTTTGAACGTGATACGCTGAAATATAGATTTAATATTTTCCATTGTGTCTGCGATTATACTTTCACTCCTTTTGGCCTGCATGTTTTAACATATCCGACTTCTTACTAGCCTTTCCTCTACGTTTAGAGTAAAATAGAACACACGTTCCCCTAACCACTTTCAACGAGAAAAAATGGATTTTAGACTTCAAGCACCTTTCATTCCCATGGGCGATCAGCCCGAAGCCATTGACGGACTTGTGAAAGGCGTCCGCGCTGGCATGAAACATCAGGTTTTGCTCGGGGCTACAGGCACTGGCAAGACTTTCACGATTGCTTCTGTCATTCAAGAATTGCAGAAGCCGGCGCTGATCATGGCGCACAACAAGACTCTTGCCGCACAGCTCTATGCTGAGTTCAAGGAATTCTTCCCTGATAACGCAGTCTCCTATTTCGTTTCCTATTACGATTACTATCAGCCCGAGGCGTACGTCCCCCGGCATGATCTGTATATCGAAAAAGAAACTGAGATCAACGAAGAGATCGAGCGTCTGCGCCTCGCTGCGACGACCGCGCTTGTCTCTCGCCGAGATGTCATTATCGTGGCCTCGGTCTCTTGCATCTATGGGCTGGGTAACCCGGAAGAATTCAATAAAGGCTCTGTAAACCTAAAAGTGGGTGAGTTATATCGTCGGAATGCATTGCTCCGGCGGTTGATCGAGTCCCAGTATCAGCGTAATGATATGGAACTGCGTTCCGGCACATTCCGCGTGCGCGGCGATACGCTGGAGATCATCCCGGCGTATGAAGACAAACGTGGCTATCGGGTCACGTTCTTTGGTGATGAAGTCGAACGGATCATGCAATTCAGCCCGGTGTCAGGCGAAATCTTCGATGAGCCAAAGGAAATTTCCATTTTTCCGGCAAAGCAATATTTAACCGATGCTGAAAAGACGAAAGAAGCTATCGCAGATATCGAGACTGAGTTGGAAGAGCGTCTTTCTCAATATAAAGAAGCCGGCAAAATACTTGAAGCGCAACGCCTTGAACAACGCACACGTTACGATCTGGAGATGTTGAAGGAAGTAGGGTATTGCTCAGGAATTGAAAATTATTCGCGCCATTTTGACCGTCGCGCTCCTGGCACGCACCCTTGGACCATGATCGACTTTCTACCAAATGATTATCTGCTTGTGCTGGACGAGAGTCACATGACTGTGCCGCAGATTCGCGGTATGTATAACGGCGACCGTGCCCGTAAGGAAACCCTGGTCGAATATGGATTCCGTCTGCCGAGCGCTATGGACAACCGCCCGCTAAAGTTTGATGAGTTTGAAGAAGTGATGAGCAATACGATTTATACATCCGCCACACCCGCTGAATATGAAATGAAACACGCAGAACAGATCGTCGAGCAGATCATTCGTCCCACTGGGCTTGTGGATCCTGAAGTTGAGGTGCGTCCAACCAAGGGGCAAGTGGATGATCTGGTCGGAGAAATTAGGCAAAGGACTGAAAAACACGAGCGTGTTCTTGTCACTACTCTCACAAAGCGTATGTCAGAAGACCTGGCTGAGTACATCAAAGAATTGGGAATTAAAGTCCAATATCTACATTCAGAAGTTGAGACATTGGAGCGTATTGGTATTTTGCGGGATCTGCGCCTTGGAGTGTTCGATGTGCTCGTTGGGATTAATTTGTTGCGTGAAGGATTGGATCTGCCGGAAGTATCCATGGTGGCCATTCTCGATGCAGATAAGGAAGGATTTCTGCGTTCAGGAACCGCGCTTATTCAAACCATCGGCCGCGCAGCGCGCAATGTCAACGGACGCGTGATCATGTATGCTGATCGAATCACTGATTCAATGAAACGTGCCATCGATGAAACCAATCGCCGCCGTGCCAAGCAAGTGAAATTTAATGAAGAGAATGGAATTACCCCGATCAGTATCACGAAGGCTATTCACGACTTAACGGAAGAGTTAACTGCAAAATCTGTTCGAGAGGGGAAGGGCGAATATAAGATCAATGGCGATATACCACGCAATGAACTGCGCCAGATCGTTCATGAAATGGAAAAGCAGATGAAGGACGCTGCAAAGAATCTGGAATTTGAGAGGGCCGCAGCCTTGCGCGATGAATTGTATAACCTAAAGAACCTGCTTGCCGAAGATGAGAGTCTGAAGCCGTGGGAGAGAATCAAGTTGTTGACCGGGGAAGAATAGCTCTTGCGAAACAATATAGGACCCCGAAATTTTTCGGGGTCCTATATATATTAAACTGGCGACTTTTTACGTGTGTGTATGTGATTGCTTTCTTTTATGTCGCAATATAAAGAATCGGGGTCGCAATCAACACACTCCAGTTGTAAAGTTGCGTGCCCAACATGATAACGATGATAAAGGATCTCATTAACCTTGCGTTGAATCTCTGTGCCTGCGCTAATTGGAATATCTTCCGTAAGAATATGAGCAGACATCGTTCGTAAATTCTGATTCAAACTCCAAACGTGCAGGTCGTGAACCCCCAGCACGCCATCCACCTTTACAAGGTCGTCGACCATTGTCTTCATATCTACATCGTGAGGTGTAGACTCAAGCAGGATGTCCATCACATCGCGCAAAATATTCCAGGCGTTGTAAAGAATCAGAAAGCCAATCAGCACACTGACCAGTGGGTCGAGCCAGTTGGCCTTCGTAAAATAAATAATCAAACCGGCAATCACTGCTCCAATTGTGGAAAGTACATCGCCCATCAAATGTATAAACGTGCTTCGCAGGTTGAGATCGTGCTCGCTGCCTTTTTTGACCAGTAGTGCCGTCCCTGCATTGATTAGGAAAGCAAGAATGCCGACGCCAATCAAGATTGGCGCATTGACTTCTGATGGAATTATGAAGCGATGCCAGGCTTCATAGAAAATGCCTAGAGAGATCAACACAAGCGTAGTGGAATTTACTAATGCAACCAGAATGCCGGCGCGATGGTAGCCGAAAGTCTTGCCTGCATTCGCAGGTCGGGCGGCGAGGAACAGAGCATATCCGCTCAGCCCAAGCGCAACTACATCTGTAAAATTATGTACTGCATCTGTAAGCAGGGCGAGGCTGTTTCCAAAAATTCCCGCGATTATTTCAGCGACGACGAACGCGGCTGTTAATCCCAGTGAAAGCGCAATTCGCTTTGTGGTTTGTGTGGCTAGGTCGCCAAGATGGGAATGAGTGTATCTATTCATCCTTTATATTTTACACCTGTATTATTTCTCGTTCCGTGGGGCTATGGGTATGATCATCACATTGGCCTGAACGTGATGACGCAGGTTATTGATTACGGCTCCATGGATCAGATCAGAAACGCCGGAGTGACCATGGCTTCCGACGATCACCAATTCCACTTTTAGTTCATTTATCATTTTCGCCAATTGCGAGACCGGTTCTCCAGCTCCAAGGCGTGATTGTGTTGCAATGCCGGCTTTCTTCATGACAGCAGAAAGTTCGTCGAGACGTTGTTGATCGGTTTCAGTTTCTCGGTCTTCAGCTTCGACACCTAGTGTTCGTGCCACCGGACTTTCCTCTACATGAAGTAACCATACTTCGGTCTTGTTTTTATCAATAAAGCGCAGGCTTTCCTCGAGAAGCTTTTTCTCGTTACCTGAAAAATCCAATGCTACTGCCACTCGTTGATAAGCCTGTGGCTGGACGAGTTTTCGCGCGTCCTGTACTAGATCATGATGCACTCCATTCAGCCTCAGCCTGGTTATTC
>Ga0209131_1000305_pt1 | contig 35730 bp, 36 predicted proteins | sample GraSoi_2013_40cm_FD_185826 | JGI IMG/M metagenome (GOLD analysis project Ga0209131, IMG submission 185826) | Grasslands soil microbial communities from the Angelo Coastal Reserve, California, USA - Sample 9_17_2013_40cm (SPAdes) (version 2) | ecosystem: Environmental > Terrestrial > Soil >...
GAGTTCGCGTTCCAACATTTTCGCTCAACACATATGCCTGAATCAGGTCTTGCCGTTCTTTTTCAGACAACCTAAATTTTCGCTTTGCCATGTTCACAATTGTACGTCATTTACTCAGTTAATCCATAAGAAAAGAAGCGGCGAGCTCGCCGCTTCTTTAACCTTCGTAACCTGGTTGCCCTTTGTGGTTAAATGCTCTTAATTCAGGTTCTTTCCCAGAAACTTTGTCACCCGTTCCCAGGCATCTTTGGCCGCTTCAGGTTTGTACACGCTCGGGTCGCTGTCGCGGAAGAAGGCGTGCCCCGAGTTGGGGTAGACGATGACCTCATGCTGTACGCCGACTTTGTCGAGCAGTTTGTCGAACTCCTCCACGGTGCCGGCCGGGATGGAGCGGTCCTGGTCGCCGAACAATCCCAGCACAGGAGATTTAAGATGGCCCAACTGGTCGAAGACCTGCTGCATGCCTCCGCCATAGAAGGTGCAGACGGCATCCAGCGGGCGGCTGATGCCGAGCACGAGCGACATGCGCCCACCGAAGCAGAAGCCCACGCTGCCCACCTTGCCGCTGCACTCGGGCTGGCTTTTTAGGGCGTCGTAGGCTTTTTGCAGGTCGGCGGCTGCGCCGGGAGCATATTTCTGAACGAGTGCCATAGCTTTCTCACCATCCCCAAGCCGGGCCAGTTCCCCGTGATAGAGGTCCGGCGCAAAGGCCAGATAGCCGGCGCCAGCGAAGCGCTCGGCGATGGATTTCGTCTGGGCATCCAGGCCCCACCATTCCTGGATGACGATCAGCCCGGGCCAGGGGCCGCTTCCAGCTGGTTTTGCCAGATAACCGGGAATGCCGAGTTCGGTGGATGCGCCCATAGTATCTCCTGTTTGATTGAGTGCCTGACCAAGATAAAAATGCAGGCCGAATGTGGTTGTCCTGCCGGTTCATCTCGCTGTGCGGCTCACCGTATCAAAGAGTGGCAGGGCTTTCTCAAAGTCTGATTCCGGGCTTCGTCAAGGCTTTTCGATCCGCTAATCCACGCAAATAAACGCGAATTTTTGAAGCGATTAGCGAAAATTGGCGGAAATTCGCGGACAAAGATCGACTTTGAGAAAACCATAAAGGGTGGCAGGTGTGGTCAGGGCGCCAGCGATAAGTGGTTACAATAGGATAATCTTTTTGGGGTGCGTCTGTCAAGAAGTGTTTTTAATCTTCGGACATGAGTTTGGACAATTACTGCATCAGTCAGCTTTTTCCACACGCGCCCACCCACAGGGGGCCGTTGGCTCCAGGGGGGCCTTCGGCTCTACCTGCGTTCGGTGCAGGCAGATTACGCAGATTTCACCGATTTTTTTCTCTCCCGAAGGGACATCGCTTCGGGACGATGTGCGTAATCTGCGAAATCTGTGGATGCTTCATTCCATGTCCGAACTAATGTCTGAACTCCAGGTGTTTACGGACTAGGCCCGCCGAAATGTGGAGGTTACATAAATGTTTTGTTAACTGCTGTGAAAATTAATCTGCCATTCAGGTGCCGTATATACAATCTATCAATCGAGTCAAGGAAGGTGAGGCTATTATGGATTTTATTAACCGAATCATTTATGATCTGACGCAGGTCCATCCGTTGCACACCCTGATCGTGCACTTCCCGATCGCATTGACCGGGGCAGCTTTGTTCTTTATATTGCTGGCCCTATGGCGCCGCAGCGATACGCTCGAACAGGTTGCATTTGCCAATATATCTCTGGCTGCCGTCAGTACCGTTGTGGCAGGGATTACAGGCATATTGGACAACAATCGTCTGTACGAAGGGGCGGCTCCAAATGCAAACGTGAAGATCATTCTGGCCAGCATCCTGTTTGTGGTCACAACGATTACAGCCCTGGCGCGCTGGCGAAACCCCGCTCTTTTCCATACTATGCCGCAAAAGGTTTTTTATGTTTCCGCCTACGTGGTCAGTTTTATGCTGGTGAGTGTGCTCGGTTTTCTGGGCGGTGTCATTCTATACGGATTTTAGTTCATCTCTCCACAAGGGAGCTGGGCATTCACGCAGACAAGGAAGGAAAATATGGCCACATCATCATCTACAAGGAACAGGCCTTGCCGCGCCGGCCAATTCAAGTTGCTGCTCGCTCTGGCCACCGTGCTGATCAGCCTGCTGGCCGCCTGTGCCGGGCAGGAAACCCCCGGCTCTCAACCTGCGGTCTTGCCGGGAGAAACGCCATCCGCAAGTGCGGTCAGTTTTTCGAAAGATGTGCTGCCCATTTTGCAAAGCCGCTGTATGAAATGTCATGGGGGCGAAAAAACAGAAAAGGGATTGAATATGACCAGCTATGAAAAACTAATGGCCGGTTCCCAAAAGGGCGCTGCAGTCATCCCCGGCGATGTCGATAAAAGCCCCTTTGTCCAGTTGATCCTGCAAGGCAAAATGCCCAAGAGCGGCCCAAAGTTGTTGCCCGCCCAGCTCCAGGTGTTGATCGATTGGGTCAGGGCCGGTGCGCTGAACAATTAATTCATACTATTTCACCGATAAAAACCAGGGAGCCAAAACGTTCACGACTCATCCCCGCCGCCTTCACACTCACTTCACAATCGACCCCTATACTTCTGTTTAGATCTCTCAAGAAATCAACATATTCTCAAGGAGAAAAAAATGAACAGAAGTATTGTTTTCAGGATTATCTTGACGCTGGTGCTGCTGGCCGTTGTGGCCACCCTGGGCGTGTTCGCTTATAATGCGGGCGTGGCCCAGGGCCTGGCCCAGAATATCCAAGCGGCCGGCGGGGAGGGCGCAAAGAACCTGCCTGCGTACCCGTATTACGGCATGCCATATATGCATGCGTATGCATTCCATCAGTTTGGTTTCCTGGGATGCCTGGCTCCGCTGTTCCTGCTGTTCCTCTTCTTCGGCATCACCCGCGCGCTGTTCTGGCACGGGCATGGCTGGGGACATCGAGGCTGGTACCGGCATGGCATGGACAGAGGGGATGAAGAAGTCCCGGACCGGGTCCAGGAATGGCACCGCCGCATGCACGAAGGACCTGCCGAGGAAAAGAAAGCATAACCTTGCTGCAAAGCCCGAGCCCGGTCCAAGGGCTCGGGCCTTCTTTACTGTTTGACTTACAACAAGGATGGGAAGGAGCGTTGATCCAGATGCAAAACAAAAAAATATTGCCGCCCGCCTATTTCTTTGCTGCCATTCTGGGTATACTTGTGCTGCATTTTTTATTTCCCGTCATGAAAATTGTTCCTTCCCCCTGGAACGCACTTGGGATAATATTCCTGCTGGGCGGAGCCATCCTGGAACTGCTGGGAGCGCGCCTTTTTCGTCAGGCCGGAACGACGATCAAGCCCGGTGAAGAGTCATCGACTTTGGTTACAAATGGCGTTTTTCGCATCAGCCGAAACCCGATGTATCTCGGGTTTGTGTTCCTTCTGACAGGCGTCGCATTTTTTACCGGCAGCCTGAGCCCGTTCCTGGTGATCCCGATTTTCGTGTTTTTGATACGGAAGGTTTTCATCACAACCGAAGAAGCGATGCTTGAAAAGAAATTTGGGCCGGCCTGGCTGGATTATAAGAAAAGAGTCCGAAGGTGGATTTAATCCCAGTGTAGTAATCCGCCTTACGCAGGGCATTGAAAAGAAAAACCTTAACCACGAAGGGACACAAAGAAAATCTTGAGGACACGGAGCTTTTTTTCGCCAAAACCAAAGAATTTGGGTTTCTTTGTGTCCTTGGTGTCCTTCGTGGTTAAAGCTCTTGGGGTTTAAAACCCTGAAAGCGCATAAGGTAAGGTAGTCCTATGAAAACCATCCTGGTCGTTGACGATGAACCCCAGATTGCCCGTCTGGTGCGCGATTATTTGGAGCGCGCCGGCTTTCGCGTACAGGTGGCCGGCAGTGGCAAGCCCGCCCTGGCACTGATGCGTGCCGAAAAGCCGGATATGGTCATCCTGGACCTGGGCCTGCCGGACCTGGACGGCCTGGACGTAACACGCGAGTTCCGTAAGATCTCGAACGCGCCCATTATCATGCTGACCGCGCGTTCCGAGGAAACCGACAAGCTGGTCGGCCTGGAACTGGGGGCGGACGATTACATCACCAAGCCTTTCAGCCCCAAGGAACTGGTGGCGCGTGTGCGCGTACTTTTCCGGCGCATCGAAAACTATAGCGATACCGATACAGAAACCATCCGTGCGGCTAACCTAACCTTCGATGTGCCGCGTATGCAGGTCACTTCTGACGATCACACACTCGAAGAACTCACGCCGACCGAATTTGCATTGCTGGCCGAAATGGCGCGCCACCCTGGGCGGGTCTTTTCGCGCATGCAGCTGTTGAATACACTGCACGGTGTGGCTTTCGAATCTTATGAGCGCGCCATCGACGCGCACATTAAGAATATCCGCCGCAAGATCGAACCTAACCCGGGCGAGCCAAAATATATCCTCACTGTTTATGGGGTCGGCTATAAATTTGGAGATCGATGAAACACCGCTTCCGTTTCTCCGCGCATCATCAGCGCCCACATTGGTGGCCTGAGAACGAACCCTGGCCGCCGGCCGGCCCGCCCTGGCGTTCGGCGCGCGGACAGTTCTTCCGGCGCATCGGCTGTTTGTTGTTCTCCTTTGTGGCCGTGGGTGTTCTCTTTTTTGCCCTGGTCCTGTCGCTGCTGCTGAATTCGCTTGGGCTTACGGATGCCTTCAGGAATTCCGCTCACTGGTTGATTCCTGCCATCGTCCTGTCACTGGTTTTCGGGATTGGCCTGCTGGCCTGGACCGTGCGCGGCGTACGACGTCTTTCCGCTCCCTTTGGCGATCTGCTGGAGGCAGCCGGGCGCGTGGCCGAAGGCGATTATTCGGCCCGTGTGCCCGAACAAGGCCCGCGCGAGATGCGTTCGCTGACGCACGCTTTCAACACAATGGCTGCCCGTCTGCAAACCCACGACCAGCAGCGCCGGGACCTATTGGCGGATGTCACGCACGAGCTGCGTACGCCGTTGACCGTCATCCAGGGCAACCTGGAAGGTATGCTGGATGGCGTGTACCCTGCCGACGAAACGCAACTAAAACTGTTAATGGACGAGACCACCATCCTTTCGCGGCTGGTGGAAGACTTGCGCACGCTGGCGCTGGCCGAAAGCGGCTCCCTGGCGCTGAGAAGGGAGCCAACCGACATGGGCATGCTGATCCGTGAGACGCTCTCCGCTTTCCGGGCGCAGGCAGTTTCGCAGGCCGTGCGCCTCGATTTTCAACCGGCAGAGAGCCCGACCCTGAACATCGACCCGGAACGCATCCGGCAAGTGCTGGCCAACCTGGTCGGGAATGCACTGCATTACACGCCACGTGATGGGACGGTGATCGTGCGCTGTAAGGTCTCGGAAACCCCAGGCGAGAGTGTCTGCATAGTCAGCGTCTCCGACTCCGGCCCGGGCGTTTCAGCCGACGACCTGCCGCATATCTTTGAACGTTTCTACAAATCAAGTGATTCGGGCGGGATGGGGCTGGGGCTGTCGATTGCGAAAAGCCTGGTGGAAGCGCATGCAGGGAAGATCGAAGCGCAAAGCCAGCCCGGGCAGGGGACCACCATCCGCTTTTTTCTAACCTCTAATCTCTAATAACTGCTCTTCCATTTCCCTTCATATAATTGTAATTTTCTAGTAAAATACCTTCCCACAGGTCATTCAGCCTGCAGGGAGGCACCCCTCTCCCCCGCCAGTGCTGACGCCTACCATCGGAGGATATGTGCCCCGGATGCAAGCATGCATCCTCAGCCATATTCACATCTGAACACTATCAAGAATTGAAGGAGCAAGTCTATCCCATGGTTCGCATTCGTCTCCGCCGTGTCGGCTTGAAAAATCAGCCCTCCTATCGTATCGTCATCCAGGATAAGGAAATGCCTCGTGATGGCCGCTTTCTGGAAATCGTCGGTTTCTATAATCCCCGTACGCAGCCCGGCACCATCACCATTCAAGAAGATCGCATCTTTGACTGGATGAGCAGGGGTGCCCTGCCGACCGAGTCCGTAGCGCAGTTGTTCAAGACCACCGGCACGCTCGAACGTTTTGACCGATTCAAAAAAGGTGAAGCCGTCGAAACCCTGGTGGAAGAAGCCAAGGCCGCTGAAGTCAAGCGCAACGCTCCGATTAAGACCAACAAGAACTAACTTTGATTTTCAACTTCTGACGGGTTTCAGCCCGTCAGAATACATTCGAAGAGGAGCCGATGAAAGCCCTCACAGAATTTCTCGCTAAAGCGCTGGTCGAGCATCCGGAAGAAGTTGAGGTTATACAGTCCCGCCAAAGCAACCGTGTCCGCCTGGAACTCAGGGTTGCCAAAGATGACATGGGCCGTGTAATTGGCAAAAGCGGTCGTGTGGCCAACGCCATCCGTGCTCTCCTGCGAGTGGCTGCTGAAAAAGAAGGCCAGCAGGTCACGCTCGACGTAGTGGAGCCTTGATGCCCGCTCCAAAAGGGCCACGCAAAGGTACCGGCAAATCAGGCTCGCCAAAAGAAGGCGAGCCTGTCTATTTGGCAGTGGGATTACTGCGCAAGCCGCATGGCGTGCAAGGTGATCTACTATTGGAAATCTATACAGATTTCCCGGAGCGCATCCGTCCCGGGACGACCATTTTTGTTGGGGACCGCTATCAGCCGCTCAAAATTACCCGCCGCCGTCCTCATAACAATGGGCTGATCCTTGGCTTCGAAGGGGTAAACACGCCTGAAGAGGCCGGGAAGTTTCGCGCTACAATGGCCTATGTTCCCACTGCCGATCGGCCGGTGCTTCCGGACGGAGAGTATTATCACCACGAGATCATTGGCCTGACCGTTATGGAAGAATCGGGGAAGGAACTTGGCCGGCTAACGGAGATCATCGAAACCGGCGCGAATGATGTTTATGTGATAAAACGCGTTCAGGGAAGTGATATACTGCTTCCGGCCTTGAAGGAAGTCATTTTGGGTGTTGATCTGTCTACGAAAATGATGCGCGTACACCTGCTCCCGGGTTTAGTGGACGGAGAAGAAGAAAGTTAGCCACACGCGTGCCCCCTGGCACCGACCGCTTGGGAGAGAATTTCAAACTCCTTCGGTGTTCTCTGTGGAAAATATTTTTTATGTCAGACGACAGGCGTTACTGGGTTGGATTCAATCTTGTCAAAGGTATTGGGGCGGTGCGCTTGCAGGCGCTGCTCGATGCTTTTGGCGACCTTGAAAGCGCCTGGAACGCCTCGTTGTTTGAACTGGCCGGGGCCGGGTTGAGCCCAAAACTGGCCGAGCGTGTAACCCAGGTACGCGCCGGCGTCAACCTGGAGGAATTCGTAGCCCAGGCCGAGACGGCCGGCATCCGCATTCTGACCTGGCTGGACGACGAATATCCGCTGCACCTGAAAGAGATCGAACAACCGCCTCCCGTGCTGTACCTGCGCGGGGAAATTACCCTCGAGGATAGTTGGGCTGTCGCCATCGTTGGCACGCGTGCAGTTACGCCCTATGGCCGGCAGATCACCGAGGAACTGGCGACCGTCCTGGCCCATAACGGCGTGACCGTCGTCAGCGGGCTGGCGCGCGGGGTGGATGCCGTCGCCCATAGTGCGGCGCTCAAGGCCGGGGGCAGGACGCTGGCAGTGCTGGGTTCGGGGGTGGATAAACTCTATCCGCCGGAAAACCGCTCGATGGCCGAAAAGATCATGCTGCAGGGGGCCGTGCTCAGTGATTATGCACCCGGCACCCCGCCTGAAAGCGCCAATTTCCCGCCGCGCAACCGCATCATCAGCGGCCTGTCGATGGCGATTGTAGTGATAGAAGCGGGAGATACAAGCGGTGCCTTGATTACGGCAGAATTTGCGGTGGAACAGGGTCGCGATGTGTTCGCCGTTCCCGGCAATGTCTATGCTCCGCAAAGTAGGGGTACGAACCGTTTGCTTCGGAACGGCGCGAAGGCGCTGCTCAATCCACAGGACGTGCTTGAAGCGCTTGACCTGACGCGCAACGTCGAAAGGCGTGAAATCCGCAAAGTCATGCCCGCAGACACCACCGAAGCGGCCCTGCTGGCTGCGCTTGGAGCGGAACCCGTTCACGTAGATGAGATCCGCAACCAGACCGGTCTGCCGATCGAAAAAGTCTCGGCCGCACTGACCATGATGGAACTTAAAGGCATGGTACGCCAGGTGGGCGGGATGAATTATGTTGCCATCAGGGAAGAGCAGGCCGAGTATAAGGTGGACAAGTAGAAAGTAAGCTGGTAAATTGAGCTATGGAACATACCTACGCAGTCATCATGGCAGGCGGGGGCGGCACAAGATTGTGGCCTGTCTCACGCAAAAATCAGCCAAAACAACTTTTCCCTCTCCTGGGAGAGGAGACGCTTTTTCAAAGCACCGTCGCGCGCTTGGAAATCCTTTTTCCACCGGAGCGTATCCTGGTTGTGACGGTTGCCGAACAGGCCCGCGAAATGCGCGAACAAGTGCCTTCGATCCCGGTCGAAAACTATCTGATCGAACCTGCACCGCGTGGTACGGCTTCCGTGGTAGGGCTGGCGGCAGCGATTCTGCATCAGCGCGATCCCCTGGCGCTCATGGCAATCCTGCCATCCGACCACCACATCCGCAACCGCGATCTGTTCCATTACCTGATGCGCGCCGCAGTGGATGTGGCCAAAGCAGGTTATCTCGTCACCCTGGGCATCGCACCTACATATCCATCCACAGCCTACGGTTACATCCAGCAGGGTACGCCGCTGGATGGGAAGTTCAATTATCCTGTCTATGAAGTCAAGCGTTTCAAAGAGAAGCCCGACGAAAAGACTGCCCAGAAATTACTCCGCACGGGCGACCATTCGTGGAACAGTGGGATGTTTGTCTGGAGCACCAAGCGGATCCTGAGCGAGTTTACCCGGCAGATGCCCGAGCTGGATGCCGCTCTCAAGCGTATCGCCGCAGCCGGCTCCCCGGAGCGTCTGTCCGTTATCGAAGCGCTGTGGCCCACCCTTAAAGTCGAGACCATCGACTACGGTATCATGGAAAATGCCGAACGTGTGGCGGTGCTGCCAGCCAGCGGCCTGGGCTGGAGCGATGTCGGCTCGTGGGATTCACTCTTCGAGGTCCTGCTGCCCGACATGAACGGAAACATTTCCATCAACAGCCAACACCTGGCCCTCGATACACACAACACCCTGGTATATGGAGAAGGCAACGAACGCCTGATTGTCACAATCGGCATAGATGACATGGTGATCGTGGATACCGGTGATGTGCTGCTGGTCTGTAGATCTGACCAGTCGCAGCAGGTACGCGATGTGGTGGCGCATTTGAAGAAACACCGGCAGGAACGCTACTTGTAGGAATGCCTTGAAAATGTTATTCTGGAAAGATAGCCATATCAAATCTGTAGATTGAACGCGGCAAATAAAAGGTAATACTTACTGGGAACAACTTCGTACCCTGCCATCTGGCCAGCAGGCTATTAATAAAACGACTGGCGGACGAATACAGGAGATCTTTATGGAAGCTTATTGTATGAAATGCAAAGCAAAACGCGAGATTGCCGAGCCGGAGGCCGCGTTTAATAAGTCTGGCGCGCCGGTTACGCGCGGGAAATGCCCGGTCTGCGGGACCACCATGTTCCGCACAGGCCGTACAGAAGCACATGCCGGGATGACCCCCCCGGCCCGCGCAGCGCGCGCTTCGCGCGAAGAAAAGCGCTCCGGAAAGCTGGTGATTGTGGAGTCGCCGGCCAAGGCCAAAACCGTGGGACGTTTCCTCGGGAAGGGCTATACCGTCAAGGCCTCCATCGGGCATATCCGCGATTTATTGCGCTCACAGCTTTCGGTGGACGTGGAAAACCATTTCACTCCTAAATACCGCGTCCCGAACGAGAAAAAGGGAGTGGTCAAGGAACTGAAAAAGCTGGCCCAAGAAGCCGCAGAAATCTACCTGGCCACCGACCCTGACCGCGAGGGTGAAGCTATTTCCTGGCATCTAATGGAAGCCGCCGCGATCGACCCAAAACTGTCCCATCGCGTGGTCTTCCATGAAATCACAGAGCCGGCCATCAAGGAAGCTTTCAGCCACTCGCGCGATATCGACATGAACCTGGTGAATGCCCAGCAGGCGCGCCGGGTGCTGGACCGCCTGGTCGGTTACAGCATCAGCCCAATCCTGTGGGAAAAGGTACGCAGCCGCCTTTCGGCAGGGCGGGTCCAATCAGTGGCGATGCGCTTGATCGTTGAGCGCGAGCGCGAGATCGACGCTTTTATTTCGGTGGAGTACTGGTCCATCGCCGCGGAGTTCAAGCCGGAGGGTGGCAAGGCCAAGTCCAATTTCATTGCGAAACTGGCGAAAATCGACGGGCAGGATTTTGAGCTGAAATCCGAGGCCAACGTTACGCCTCTGCTGGAAGACCTGGAAAAGGCAGCTTACAAAATTACGCGCATCAAGCGCGGTGAACGCCGCCGCAAACCGTCTGCGCCTTTTATCACCTCCACGCTGCAGCAGGAGGCCTCCCGCAAACTCGGTTTTACGGCCAAGCGCACGATGGGCCTGGCGCAGGGATTGTATGAGGGCATTGATGTAGGGGATGGCGGCAATACCGGCCTGATCACGTATATGCGTACGGATTCAACCAATATTTCTGAGATCGCCCGCAGCGAGGTACGCCAGTATATTTCCACGCGTTATGGCAATGATTTTCTGCCCCCCACTTCGCCCGAATATAAAACGCGCGCTGTTGGCGCGCAGGAGGCTCACGAGGCCATCCGGCCTTCGTCGGTGTTGCGTGATCCTGAAAAAGTCAAGCCGTTTCTCGACCCGGCCATGTTCAAGCTTTACCAACTGATCTGGCAGCGATTTGTAGCCTCGCAAATGGAATCGGCTTTATACGATACGCTCACTGTTGAGGTTACCGGAGAGGCTGGGCGCCAATACCTGTTCCGCGCATCCGGGTCGGTCGTGAGGTTCCCCGGTTTCCTGGTTGTTTACGAAGAAGCCAAAGACGAGGATGCCAAGCCTGTCGAGGGCGAGGACGAAGAAAACACACGCATTCCGGCGGACTTGTCCGAAGGACAGAAGCAAAACCTGATCCGGCTCATCCCCGAACAGCATTTTACCCAGCCGCCACCACGTTTTTCCGAAGCGACACTGGTGCAGGCGCTCGAAAGCTATGGCATCGGCCGCCCTTCGACCTATGCGCCCACACTTTCGACCATCCAGGCACGCGGATACGTCGTCCGTGTGGATAAACGCCTTGAGCCAACAGAGACGGGTATCCTGGTCAACGACATGATGCTGCAGTATTTCCCTGAAATCGTTGACCTGAACTTCACCGCTACAATGGAATCTGATCTGGATAAGATCGCGGTCGGCGAAGCGGACTGGGTCCAGATCATGGACGCTTTCTACGGCCCGTTTTCCGAAAAGGTGCAGAAGGCCCAGGCCGAAATGCCGGTAAGCAAAACCGGCCCGGAGCCGGTTGGCAGGGCCTGCCCTGAATGTGGCAAGGACCTGGTTATCCGGTACGGGCGCTACGGGAAATTCATTTCCTGCAGCGGCTTCCCGGAATGCCGGCATACCGAGCCATGGCTGGAGAAGATCGGTGTCGAGTGTCCCAAGGATCACGGGGACCTGGCCGAACGCAAAACCCGTAAGGGACGCATCTTCTACGGCTGCGCGAATTATCCCAACTGTGATTTCACTTCCTGGAAGCGCCCCATTGCCACGCCCTGCCCAAACTGCAAGGGTATGCTGGTGATCGCCAACAAACACGAGGCGCAATGCCTGAACTGTCAGGAAGGTTTCCTGCTGGAAGATGTGGTTACTGAACCAATGTCCTGATTGACTTTTGAAAAACTCCTGTATAATTACTTGTGGAGAATGTTCGTTCCTTCTGAAGGGAGCGGTAGGCAAACCTTATGGATATGTTAAAACGACCCGCGATTGTTGGTATGTTTGCATTGATCGTTGGCATTGTTCTCGGATTGATCTATGCCTACGCCATCGATCCAATTAAATTCAAGGATGCTGATCCCAGCTTTCTGCGGGCTGATTTTCGACAAGACTATTTGCGCATGACCATAGATTCGTTTCGGGTCAATGGCGATCAAAACCTTGCACTCGGCCGCTACAATCTACTGGGTGTATATGCTGCCGAAACTTTCAACGAAATCAGCCAGAATCCCGGGCAACTTGACCCTGGGGCCATCTTAGCTTTCCAGCAGGTTTTGCTCCAGAATAACGCTTTGAACCCATCTACAGATATACCCCCTGCCGATACTGGCGGCGGAAGTAATCTGTTCAGTATAGCCATCATCGCCGGCGGGCTACTCGCAGTTGGGCTGGTGGCGATGGCAGCCTTTTGGCTGTTCCGATCCAACCGCCGCTCCCCCGAGGATATGACCCCCGCGATGCAGGCTGCCGAACATAGCCGCTCCGTAGAAAAAACTGACTACTCGACGAGTGGCGAGGAACCACCGGTTGCCCAGTATGTGACCACTTACGTACTCGGGGATGACTTGTTCGATGACTCTTTCAGCATCGACGCGCCATCAGGTGAATTCCTGGGTGAGTGCGGCGTGGGGATTTCCGAAACGATTGGCGTTGGCGACCCGAAGAAAGTGACCGCTTTCGAAGTCTGGATGTTCGACAAGAACGATATTCAGACTGTGACCAAAGTGTTGATGAGCCCACATGCGTTCAGCGACCCGGGCTTCCGCACGAAGCTGGAACCGAAAGGCGAACTGATTCCGGTGGAGCCGCAAAAGCAGGTCGTGCTCGAAACGCAGACTCTGCAAATGATTGCAACTGTCTCGGATATGCAGTATGGGCAGGGCGCCCTGCCGACCGACAGTTATTTTGAGCGTGTTACACTCGAGTTGGCCATCTGGTCGAAGAAGTAGGAAATAAAACAAAAAGCAAAAAGACGGGCCGCAAAAAAATGCGGCCCGTCTTTGATTTAATAATAGACATCTTGCATAACTCAAACCTGGTTTGTCATTTCGACCGAAGGGAGAAATCTTGCCCGACCGGAAGAAGATTTCTCAGTCGCTATCGCTCCTTCGAAATGACAAAGGAAAGTCATTCAAACACTTTCGCAAGAGGTCTAATGATATATAACCATTTTCGGACACGGAGTACGCGGACAGACAAGGAAGTGTGCGTCGAAAGAGATTAAGCTCCGTGTCCGACAGGTCTTGCTAAAACCGGTTCTTGATCAGGAGCTTGCTGCGCTGCTCACGCACCGATATTTCCTTTACAGCCAGCGAGACGCGGTTGTCTGCGTTCAATGCGTTCCAATACTGATCCAGAATTTTCTCCGGCGTGCCTTCGCAAGGCAGGAGCAAGGGCTCTCCCGAAAAACTTGGCAGGGGGTCTCCGTCGCCGCTGTAGGTCGTCAGGCCAACGGCATAGCCCGCTTGTGGCATGGCAGGACGATAGGTATAACGGTCCGTAAAGGATGGGTCAATCGGGTTGGCTTTCAGAATACTCAGCACCGTTGAAACGGACGAGTCCTTGACGCTGAACATGCCGCTGATACGCGGCGTGAAATTGGGGGTATCCGGCTCACGCTCTCGTTTGGCCAGAGCATCTTCGAGCGTGCCTCCGTTTTGGAGGCTTTCATAGATTGTCCGCGTCTGGTCGCCGTTGCTCACCAGATAGATTCCCGGTAGTTCAAGCATGGCCTCATAAATGATCAGGCTTGGGTCGGCAACCAGGCTTGCATCGACAGGCTCAGTGCGCACGACCCCACCTTCGACGACGAAGCGGCGGTTCCGGCTGTTGGTGCTGCGCCCCATGATCCAGTAGATGATCACCCAGCTATCTTCGCCAGACCTGCCGAGCACCAATCCGCGCCCGGGATAGGGATTTTGCATCAAGTGGCGCGTAAAATTTAATTCTGCTGATTCATCAGCCTTCATTGTTTACTCCTGACCAAAAAATATTCTGTTCTAATTTATCCTGCTTAAGTTGCCGTAATGGGTGCGTCTGTGTGTATTCGGAACCAGGTAAAGAATACGAAGCCCAGCACCGGCCCCGATCAATAGCAACTTCGCAAACGTCGAGAGTGGTTTTTCCATAACAGGCTCCTTTTCTGTTGAAGATGGAAGCTGCTTGTTTTTTATTTCAATCCGCCGAACATACGCGGCAGCCCCTTCATGCCGGTCTTTTGCAGTGTTTTCATCATTTTCTGCATTTCGCGGAACTGCTTCATCAGCCGGTTTACGTCCTGCACTTCATTGCCGGACCCGCTGGCGATCCGGCGGCGGCGCGAGGCGTTGAGCAGGTCCGGGTTGCGGCGCTCGCGTGAGGTCATCGAATTGATGATTGCTTCGGTTTGCTTGAAGTTGCGCTCCATGTCGCGCGGGTCAACCGACTTGGCCGCCTGCCCCAACTGGCCGGGCAGCATCTCCATGATCTGGCTGAGCGGGCCCATCTTGCGCATCTGGCCTAATTGGTCCAGGAAATCCTGCAGATCGAACTCCCCCTTGGATAGTTTTTCAGCCTGCTCGCGGGCGGTTTTCTCGTCGTAGGCGGCTTCGGCCTTTTCGATCAGGCCGATCATGTCACCCATGCCCAGAATGCGAGAAGCCAACCGGCCAGGGTCGTAGGTCTCGAGCGCGTCCAGTTTTTCGCCGGTGCCAAGGAATTTGATCGGCACGCCCGTCACGGAGCGGATCGAGATGGCTGCCCCACCCCGTGCATCGCCATCCATCTTCGAAAGGATCAGGCCGGTCAACGGGACCGAATCACGGAAGCCTTCGGCCACGTGCAGCGCTTCCTGCCCGATCATGGCATCCACGACGAGCAGCGTTTCCACCGGGGAGACCTTCTTCCCGATGGCTTTTAATTCGTCCATCAGGGAGTCGTCCAGTTGGGAGCGGCCGGCCGTATCCACGATCATGACGGAATAGCCGCCCTTCTGGGCCTGCTCAAGGGCGTAGGCGGCCAGTTCGGGCGGCTTCTTGTTCAGGTCGGCGATGACCGGCACATCCACGCGCTCACCAAGCTGCTGCAACTGCTGGACGGCTGCCGGGCGGTACGGGTCGCCTGCCACCAGCAGCACACGCTCGCCGCGCGAACGCAGCACCCTGGCGAGTTTGCCGGCCGCGGTCGTTTTACCGGAACCCTGCAAACCGACCAGCATGACCACATGCGGCTTGGCGCCGCTGAAAGCCAGCGGCGCGGCTCCCCCGAGCGTGGCAATCAATTCTTCATGCACAATCTTGATCACCTGCTGGCCGGGGTTGAGGGCCCTCGAGACCTCCGCGCCGATCGAACGTTCACGCACACGCGCGATAAAATCCTTTACGACGCTGTAGTGCACATCCGCTTCGAGCAGCGCCAGGCGCACCTCGCGCATGGCAGCATCCACGTCCGCCTCGGACAGTTTCCCGCGGCGGCGCAGCCCGTCAAAGACCTGGTTAAGCCGGTTGGTCAGATTCTCGAACATGGCGGGCATTGTAGCGTGTTAATGTAGGATGGTCAAGCTTGCTGATTTTCGTTTCCAGGATTTTCTCGAAATCTTAAAAACTTAACGCGAATGGCGCAAATACCCTAAGTGCCGGGTACGATGTGAGCGAATGACGCGAATAGATCTATAAAAATTCGCGAAATTCGCCTATTCGCCAAATTCGCGTTAATCTTTTAAGGACAGGCTGCACGAAATTACACGCCGTCGGTTTTGAGCGCCTTTTCCAGGCGCGCCTCCAAACCGGTAAAGTGTTCCTGCGGCACACCTGCCAGGTTATTTTGCAGCTCGGCGATCAGCCCATCCAATGCCGAGCGGATCTGCGGCGTGTCGCGTTCGAGGCTTTCTGCGACAGTGTTTTCGAGCCGGACGTCCTGCGCCGTTTCGGCCTTACGCGGGCGCAGCCTGCGGTACAGCCGGTACAGCCGACCAAAGGCAATGTCGTTGAGGCTGGCGACGATCAGCCGGACAGCGCCGAAGATCATGATCCGGCTGTGGTTAAAACTCGCGCGGACGATATTCTTGACCAGGCCGGTATTTGCGCCACCGTATGCCTGCGCGATGGCACTCTGCAGCCGGGCGGCATTGGTTTTATCGCCGGGCGTATACCATCCCTGCCGGAAGGTATAGTCCAGCAGATAGCCGACGTAGTAGGTACGCGTTACAAGGTCGATCGCGCGGCGCCATTCCAGGACGAAGATCAGCTTGCGGACAAAGCTTTTGACCAGGAATTCAGCCGTCCCAAACAAACAGCCGCTCAAGCACCCATAGCCGCGCGCTTTAGCCAGGATGTTAATTTCATTTGCACTCAGGCTGATGCCATGCGCCACTGCCAGGGAGCGCACGAGCTTGCGAGAGAAGAAAGCCTTGACCATACCGTCAAGCACAGGGATCGGAATCAACGGCGTCAGGCCGACCAGGACTGCATGGGTGAGAATGGTCAGCTGGTTCATTCGCTTTCTGCTGATGATGGCACCTGTCATTGGACCTCGTTTACATCGTGTAACAATGCAGACTGCATGGCCAGATTTTCGTCCCGACCCTGTTCGGCACAAAGCGCTGCGATGATCTCCATGCTGACAAAACTCAAATGCATAATATAAGGCAGTTCCGTACTGGGAACGGTCTGGCCATGATGGGCGTTTCGCCGAGAACCCGCTTTCGAATGTATAATTATTATGACATAACTGCGACTAAAAATGCCCCAATAATGACAAACTTTGGATGTACCCTGCTGAAATGGAGCCTCTCATGCTGCATCCTCATCGCTTCTTATATGGTGTATTGATCCTGGCACTTGCTGCCATCACTTGCGGGAATCCTCCTGCGCCGGTGCCTGCGACAGAAACAATGACCGCTGCGCCTGCCGCGTCCGAAACTCCAAGCGCAGTTCCCACATCCGGACCGATCAATGATCAGAAAGTGACTTTCGAGAGCGACGGCCTGACTCTGGTGGGTTATCTTTTCAAGCCGGCCGGCGACGGGCCTTTTCCCGCGCTGATCTGGAACCATGGCAGCGATCATGTCCCGGATAAAGGCATCCAGGGAGGGGCGTCGGTCTTCTTGACGGCCGGATACGTAGTGTTCGCGCCCCTGCGCCGGGGGCACGGCGATTCTGAGGGGGAGTGGATTTCGGATGTAATCGGGCAGGAACGCACCACAAACGGCCGCGCCGCGGCGGCTGAGCTTTTTATCAAATTAATGGAGACCGAACAGTTGGACGACCAACTGGCGGGTCTTGCCTATTTGAAGAGTCTGCCGTACGTAGACTTGAACCGCCTGGGGGTGATCGGCTGTTCGTACGGCGGCATTCAGACGATTCTCGGAGCGGAAAGCGGCGCGGGTTATAAAGCCGCCGTCGCCATGTCGCCGGCGGCGGAGAGCTGGCACAACAATCAGCCTCTTCAGGACGGGCTCATCAAAGCTGTGAGCGGCATCAACATCCCGGTCTTCCTGATCCATCCCGCCAAGGACGTGAGCCTGGAGCCCGGCATTGCGCTGGGGAAGGAATTCGAACGGCTGGGCAAGCCTTACCAGTTGAAGATCTTTCCGCCCGTCGGCACCGAGGCGCAGCAGGGACACTGCTTCGGCGGCATCGGAGGCAACGAGATCTGGCAGGCGGACGTGCTGGCCTTCTTCGCCCAATATCTGCATTGATCGGCGCGCTGCCTCACCGTCCACAGCGGGGTTCGGTTTGTCCCCAAAGGGGATGCTATTGGGCGGCCCGTAAACTATTGTAACGAGGCCTTGAGCGTTTTGTAGGAGTTAGGTTTTCCATTGCTGACGCTTGAGGTGCTTAACTTATCAGTTACCGTCATTTAACCGGTGTTGGAGTACCTGCTGTCGATATGCTGGGACAGGCAGGAGGAACACTATAACTGTTGCCAAAAAACCCGGGAGGCCAGCAGGCATCAACGAAGGCTTGTGTTGTGTCGCTGCCCAGCAAATGATTGAGAATGTCACGATATTGAGCGACAGTCGGAACGCGATGGGTAAACCCCAGCTCCACCTGGCCTCCGCCGGATTGATACAATTTGTCCAATTCGATCAGGCTGAGAGCCACGTGCTTTAATTGGAAGCCATTTTGCCGGCAGAGTTCAGAGATCAACCACAGGGGATAGTCCCCCCTGGAAGGATTTTGGTTGCGGTAGGAACAGAATCCGGCAGGATCCATCACCCCGATGGCAAAAGAGGGAAGCGGTACGACAAAATCATGGAAAGACTCCGCATAATAATCCTCGAAATTCCCTGCCTTCCCAGAGATTCTCCCAAAGAAGATTGTGTGCATGTATTCGTGAAGAGGAAAATATTGTTCCTCTGGCTGAGCTGCCTTCTGAATCTTCTCCTCGATTGTGGGGTAATATCCGGGTCCCTCGGTGCAGGTATACGCCTTACGCGTGCTGGAATATATACTGGCATGCCCCACTGGGAGTTCACGGCATATACTGTCGTCGAGTACCAAATGCATATCCACCGGTTGCAGCTCGGTCAGAGTATCAACTCCCGTCAATTCGATCAGCATGGGATGTGCGAGGCGAAAGCCGGCATATTCTGCGAAAATGTATTGCTCATCGAGCGGGCAGGGCTCCTGGCAAACAAACCGGAACGGGTCGCCGGGAATTTGATATGCTTTGTACGGCACGCCCTCGATTTGGATCGAGCTGACCGGGATGGGGATGATCGCGATGGGTGTGGATGTGCCTTCGGCCGTCGCTTCGGCAGTCTGGACGATCAGTGTCGGTGTCTGATTCCCTTGTGAATCTGTTTGCACAGGTGTTAGGGCCACCCTTACCCCCTGGCAGGCCAGCAAAAGAAAAAACGTGAAGACAAGGATTATTTTTCGCATCGCGATGACCTCTTTTCTCTGTCGTCATCATATCACAAGGCAGCGGCTTGGACTTTGGACAATCATCCATGCTTGCTGTAGGGACAGTTGCGGAAGCTGGTCATCTCTTGTTTTGGCTTGCTAATCCAACAAAGCCTCCATCGTGTTGTTATTCCCAGCGAGTCGTTCCGCCTCAATGCTATGGCATCATCGCTGCTTATTTGACGATAAGCATCAAGATACCAAGTATTGAGAACAGGAAATTGCCAATCAAATGGGCTGCGAATGATGGCCAGATACTCTTACTCCTGTAGAAAACAAGCGCGAAAAATAGACTCCCGACAAGCAAGACCGGCAGCAGCCAAATCTGGAAGGTATGATACAGCGCAAAAAAGATGCCATTCATCACCCAGCCCCAAACCCCATATTGGGAGAGTTTGGGAAGCATCCAGGCTCGGAAATAGAGTTCTTCGGCCAGGATGTTCAGTAACAGCGTTATGCCTATCAAGGGCAGCAAAGCATAATTACCGTGTAGTGGAAGCCCTGGTGACAGGATAGACATATCAGCGGTAGTGGGATTAATGGCAGGGTCCAGGAAAAAAGGCATGTAGCCCGGGATGCTCAGACGAAGCGCATTCATAAAAGGGAGAACCAGGCCCTGGGCGAGGCCGGAAGCCAACAGGCCAACAATCATGATGCCGATATAGAGACCCCACTCCTTGAGGGAAAGCTTTTTCATGCACATACGCGCCGAGAGTGAAATCCCCAAGGTTTTCGCTTCCTTGCGCAAAAGAAAGATCGCTACAATCACCATTACCAGAAGCAATACGCTGGCCACAGATGGCCAGGCGATCAGAACTGGCCAGCCATTTGCGACCAAGGCGGGCAAGGCAACATGAAATCCAATCAATGCAATCATACTGGGAATGAAGATGGCAAATAGCAATTGAACAACTGACATTTGGGCCGTCTTTTTCCAATCGAAGGTGTTACTTTCCATGTTTTTCTCCATTTGTGCAGGATTAAGAATAAGTGACTCACCTTACGCACTTACAGGGTTTTAAGCCCAAAGAGCTTTAACCACGAAGGGCACGAAGCGACACACGCGCCCACCCACAGGGGGCCGTTGGCTCCAGGGGGCCTTCGGCTCTACCTGCGGTCGGTGCAGGCAAAGGAGATCAAATTCTTTGATTTTTAAACAACGTCACCTGCCTCGCGCAGTTCGCCCCGCAAAAAACGCGGGACAGGCGGGGTGCGCGGTCGGTGCCACATCGTCCCGACGTCCCTTCGGGAGGGAAAGAGCTCAAGGTCTTCGGGTCTCCGTCGCCGTGGCGCCGTGGCGACACTTCGTGCTCCTTTGCGTACTTTGCCTGCCCCGCTGGGGTAGGCCGGGGTGGTAAATGGTTTTGTTTTTTTAACACTCTGCGTAAGGTGAGTAAGTGAGATTTAGAATTCGTTCAATTTACATCGGCCGGCAGCCCAACGACTGCAGCGATATGGACCCATAGACTCCTCAAACATGGACTATTCTACAATTGCCGACTCAAATTGACGCATGACCTCTCCATGGCGTGCCAGCGGCGTTTTCTGCAACTCATCGATAAGCTTATGCAGGCGCGGAGTGAGAATAATGAGATAACGAGTGGCTCCACTTGCTTCAAAGTAATCGTGCGGCACCCCGGCCGGCACAAATACAGTCGTGCCTGCGGGAGCTTCGATCGGTCCATCGCTGAATCGAAAGGTCAAGACGCCTTCCAGGACATACCACGCCTCGTCATCGGCAAAATGTACATGTAAATACCCGGGGCCGCTTCCGGTCCATTCGTGAACCTCGAAGCTGTTTCCGACTGCCGCAATGACTTGTGAAATCTCTTTGTGCGTGCTGCCGCTTTGAGCAATAATTGGTTCGACCATAGACAACCACCTTTCCTATAAAAATTCGCTTCCCTGCTCACATACGAACCAATTTGAACTTTTTACATTGTTGCGCTGTAAGAGAGTGTTTCTTAAGTCTTTGTCGCCTTCTTTTCTGTACACGGATTTCACGGAAAGCACGGAAAAGGGCTGCTTTATAAGGGATTTTTCTCCCAAAGGGACACTGGGACGGTGCGTAAAACTCCGCGTAATCCGTGTTGTCCGTGTCCCAAAAAGGTCTTTAAGAAACAGTCTCTAAAGCCTCTATCCTATTCTACGCTTAGCGGCTTGTCTGAATCTCCTGAATCTGCTGAAATCTATTCAATAAGTCAAGATATTTTTGGGGCAAGGAAGTTGCCCTTCCATCTGTATTTACTGAAACATTCATCGTATCTGCTTCTGCCACTTTGTGTGATTCTTGTTGTGTTAATATGACATAGGATATTTTGATGAAACGCCTGTTAACCTTCAGTATTTTTGGGTAAATTTCGATAATATCGTCCATTCTCACTGGGCTTAGTAACCTGCAATTGGCTTCGACGATTGGGAAGAATATCCCTTCTTCTTCCATAATTCTGTATGAGATGCCCAATGCGCGCAGGAGCGCAAGCCTTGATTCCTCCAGCCAAATGAAATATTTAGAATGATGTGGATAGCCTGACATATCCGTTTCACTGTATCGAACCCTGATCTCTGACTTGAAGTTTTTGAGTCCTTGTAACTCTTTTTCACCCAAAAGACTGGGCGTTGCGGAATTTTGTGTATGCAATTTTTCATCCGTCATGGCATCTATTTTATCCTTTTGCGGGCAATGGAATATTTAGCCTCGGTTGAGCCCAACGGCCTTGCTTCGCACGGTTTTTTGCGGGGTTGCGGGGTAACGGCAGCGGCGACTCTGGCAAGACTCGCATGAATGATTGCGCCTTCGCTGGCAAGCCGTGCTTCACAAAGAAGCGGCGGAGCTGCTAGCCGCTGGAGCCGGTGTTGGGCGGGGCAATTCATACTCCAACCCCTAAAGAGTTTTAATATTTTAGACTGTAATAGCAAGTATACTATTTAAATAATTTATTCTTTCAGAAAATCATCAAGAGGATGTGTAGCGTGAATGATCAATTTATAAAAGATTATTTTGAGTTCGATGATGCTGACCTGGTGGCCAATCGTAATGGTCAATTGACCGAAAAACAGCAAAAGTATTTGTCAGAGGATCTCAAATATGGAAGAGCGCTTGGCATTGGTTGCTCCATTCTTTTGCTAATCATCGCCTGCGCATTTCCGCCTATCTATTATGCCTCTGCGTTAGTTAATGCCTGGCAGACTCATACTGCTTCCGGGCTTTCAGGTTTTTTCTCTACGACCTCCCTTTGGACACCAATCGGGGCTGGAATGGCCCTTCTTTGGTTCTTTAACACATATTCAAAATCTAAACCCAAAAGTCTCCTTAAAAAAGCGGTTGGGCCCGTTAATATTGTGGCAGTGGAGAGACGAGATGGCTCAAGACACGCGACTTATCTTGTTAATGTGCTTCATATTGGGCCATTGGCAATTGATATTAAACAAGCGCTCGTTGGTCACATGATGCAGGGAGATATTTATACTGTCTACTACGTCGAAGACAATGATGGCTCTGAAAGACAAATCTTATCTTTAGAATTGCTCCCCAAAGAGGGCGAAACACCTATTTATTAGTTGCCCAACGGTTTGCATCTCGTCCCGCGCTCTTGGCGGGGAAGCGGCGTTTCGCCGAGAACCGACTTTCGAGACGGGATCAGAATTTCGGGCAGACAAAGCCGGTTTAGCGTGAGCGGAGCGAAACGTCCGGTGCACGCGATGTTGGGTGCGTTTACCTTATTAAGAAACTTTTCTCTCCGATTGAAATGATTTTCAGCCATTTTTCTTTAATGTAACTCTTGGCTTTACGGGTGGTATATTATCTCTTTCGATTGCTTCAAGAACCTTCCGAACTTTTCTTTCTGGAATCCTATAGGTGTAAACTTTGTCATCAAGTTTCAAAGTCAGCGTGGAGTCTAGGAATGTCGCTAAAAAAGCTTCTAATGGTATGCCACTATTATGATCTGACTCACCGTCTTGAGTTATTACAAAAGGAACGACGAGTGTTACATCATCACATTTGGGCGGAATCCCATTGGTATTAGTAGGAAGGACGCTTTTGCCTTTTTCGTTATCATGCAAATAAACAGGATGGGTTTCGTTCGTAATATTTGAACGTAGAAAACCAGAAACGTGAATGATGGGTTTGGATGATTTGTTTTTTCCATGAAAAACAAAACTGATTATATGATTGAACTTGCCATTGCTCAAGCTACAACTGATAAATCTCTGATTTGTATCCAGAACAAACTCGTTTGCCCGTCTATATAACAAAACAGCTATCCAGACAATGCCGATGAGGATGGCTAGTGTAATAATTATGAATTTGATATTAGCAGATGTAAAAAACGATTTCCCCGTAACTTGGAAATAGATGTTGTCGCCAAAAAGAGCTGTAATAATGGCTAGCCCAATTCCCAGAGTTTCAAATACAGTTTTTCTATTCACGTTTATATCCTTAATGATTTTTACGAGCGAAGCGCCCAACACGCGCTTAACGGATTCAAACATAATTGCTTATGGGCGGGCCGTATCAGGCTCCCGTTAAAATTATAGCATGCGTTATCAGGGTCGTTTGGCGGGGGAAATATGCAGCCCGGGAAACCCGCATCGTCTCCGCAAGGCGGGAACTTGCGCGAACAGGTGTGATATGATTCGCCAATCCTTGCGAATACCAGGCAGCCATGACCGCTCTCGAACTGATCATCCTGAACGATACTTTCAGCATTCACCGCCTTGCCGCCGCTGCCGCTATTCCAGGGCAGCTATTCTCTGCTGCCTTCTTTGCCATCACCCGCAGCGCTGACGAACTGTCGATTGTGGCTCCGGCCGGGCTGCATATCGAAAGCGACGCGTGCGAACCGGGCTGGGCCTGCCTGCGCGTGGCCGGCAAGCTCGACTTTGCGCAGGTCGGCATACTGGCCGGAATTTCGTCCGCGCTGGCAAAAGCGGGCATCAGCCTGTTCGCCCTCTCCACCTTCGACACCGACTATATCCTTGTCAAGGACAACCGCCTGGAAGCTGCCTGTGAAGCACTGCGTGCTGCGGGGTATATAATCGCAAAATGAAGCCTGGATCGATCCTGTTTACGCTGTGGGCCCTGCAGGCTATTGCTGCTTTTGCCTGGCTGGCGCTGCTCCCTGGCGACGCGGACCACGGCCTGCTCTTGGGCTTTTCCGGCGCGCGCCTGGTTTTAATGGGGATCGCACTCGCGCTGGCGGGCTTCTCTGCGGCCCTGGCCCGCTCTGCACGCCAGGGCGGTTTCACATTCCGCCCTGCGCAACATGATACCCTGTTCCTGTTTTCCGTTGGCGCAGCCTTTCTCGCCCCGGCGACGATCATCGTCCTGCGCGCGCTCGGGCAGACTTCCGGCTTCGTATACACTGCGTATGCCGACAGGCTCGCACCGCTGGCCGTGTGGTTTGCACTTTCCGCTCTTGAGCTTGCGCTCTGGCTGGCCTGGTCCGAGCGCTCCGAAATCATCTCCGCGCTCAGACCTGTCAGACACTTCTTCCTTCTTACTTCTTACGCAGCACTCGCTCTTACGGCAATCACGATTTTTGTCCTTCTCACGCGCCTGGGCCTCACTGCTAACAACGACGGTTCCCGGGGTGCTCCCGCCACTCCCCTGCTCGAATGGCAGATTTTGCTGGCGTTGATCCTCAGCCTCGTATTCCTGACGCTTGGCGCACGCTGGCAGCAGCTCGAACGGGAGCGCTGGATAACCTTACTGGTTTATTTGTTTACCTGCCTGCTCTGGCTCTCCCAGCCCATCCGTCCCGGTTTCTTTGCCACCCCGCCGCGCACGCCGAATTTTGAAATCTATCCCTTCTCAGACGCCCTGATCTACGCCCAGTATGCCCAATCTGCGCTGGCCGGCAACGGTTTCCTGTGGCCCGAAGTCCCCACCCGCCCGCTCTACGTCACCTTTCTCACCTGGCTGCACGCGCTGGCCGGGCAGGACTACACCCACGTGATCATCCTGCAAACGTTGGTGCTGGCGGCTTTCCCGGCGCTGCTGTATCTGCTCGGCAGGGAACTCGCCGGCAGGCCGCTCGGCATCGGGCTGGCCGTCCTGGCCGCCTTCCGCGACCTGACCGCCAACGTGGCCGCACCCTTTGCCCTGAACTATACCTATTCCAAGTTGTTTTTCTCCGAAATCCCCGCCGCGCTCCTGATCAGCTTATTCACGCTCATGGCCCTGCGCTGGATGCGTGACGCCCACAAACCGGCCTGGTATGCCCTGCTGGCCGGTGGGGTTCTCGGGCTGTGCGCGCTCATCCGCCTACAGAGCGCGGTCATCCTGGTTGCAGTCATCCCGATCAGCTTTTTCGTCATCCGGGGTCACAAAAGATGGGCAGTTGGCTCCATGCTGATCATCCTGGGCATGCTGCTGGCGCTCGCTCCATGGCTGGCAAGGAACTACCGCGCCACGGGCGGCCTGGTGCTGGATAATCCCACCTCGCAGGCCATGGTACTGGCCCGGCGCTGGAGCGGCAACAACGGCAACGAGCTCATGGCATACCTGCCCGGCGAAGGCCAGGCACAGTATTCCAGCCGCATGTTGAACATCGCCCTCGAGAACCTGCGCCAGCACCCGGGGCGCATCCTCGGCTCGGCAGCGGACCACTTTGCCAACAACGAGATCGGCAACCTGCTGGTCTTCCCGCTGCGCGACCAGCTTGACAGCCCCGCAGAACTGCTCTGGCCGGAGCATGCCTTCTGGCAGGCCTGGAGCGGCAGGCCCAACCCCGGGCAAACTCCCGTGATCGTGTTGTATCTGATCCTTTTTGGCCTGGGCCTGGCCGCCGCCTGGCACAAAAACGGGCCGGCCGGCCTGCTCCCGCTCGCCATCAGCCTGGTCTATAACGCCTGGACAGCGCTCTTCCTCAGTTCCGGCGACCGTTTCCTCGTCCCGGTGGACTGGGCCGTTTACCTTTATCACTTCCTGGGCCTGCTGACCCTGGCCGGCCTGATCCTGACCGGCCTGCAAGGGGCACGGGAAAATGTCTCAGCCTGGCTTTCTGCCCGTTATCAGGGCGGGACCGAGGACGGGGAATCCGGTCCCGTTTCCTGGCAACGGCTGGCGCTGGCCGCCGCCCTGGTCCTGTTCCTGGGGGCCTGCATCCCGCTGACGGAGTCCCTCTTCCCCAAGATCCCGCCGTTAAAAACGCTGGATACCGCTCCCGCACCCGGCGAGGTCATTCTGTACGGGCGCGCAATCTACCCGCGTTACTACGCTGCCGGCGAGGGCGAACCCGGTACCGCCAAGCTGGGCTACGCCAAATCGGACCAGGCGCGCCTGGTGTTTTTCCTGCTCGGTGGACAGAACACACTGGTCATCTTTCCGCTGGAGAGCGCCCCGGCCTTTTTCCCCAACACATCCGACGTGGCCGTGATCGGCGTTCAGGCAGATGGCTTCGTGCGTGCACGTGAAATCGTCGTCCGGAAGGATGGGAAATCGGCGGAATATGTGCCATAATATCCTGGTGATAAACGGGCAAATAAAGGAGAAACCATGAGCGACGAAGCGAAAACTGAAGCCAAAACTGAACCCAAACCCGAAAAACCACCAGCCAAAGACAACCTGGTCGAAAGCAGGCATACCGTCAAAGTTGGCGGCAAGGAAATCGAATATACCGTCACCACCGGGACAATGGTCCTGAAAGAAGAGACGCCCGACCGGGAAAAGGAATTCGAGGGCGAAAAGCCCAAAGCGGAATTCTTCTTTATTGCTTATACGAAAGAAAATCAGGTAGACAAAGCCGCCCGCCCGCTGACGTTTTCGTTCAACGGCGGGCCGGGCTCCTCATCAGTCTGGCTGCACCTGGGCCTGCTCGGCCCGCGCCGGGTGGTGATGGAATTCGACGGTGGCTTGCCCAAACCGCCCTACCAGCTCAGCGATAATGAGTTCTCGCTGCTGGACGAGACCGACCTGGTCTTCATCGACCCGGTCAGCACCGGCTACAGCCGCCCGGTGGAAGGCCAGAAGGCCAAGGATTTTCACGGCTTCAAGAAAGATATCGAGAGCGTCGGCGATTTCATCCGCCTGTACACCAGCCGTTACGGGCGCTGGCTCTCGCCCAAGTTCCTGATCGGTGAAAGCTACGGCACCACGCGCGCCTGCGGTCTTTCTGGCTACCTGCAGACCCGGCACGGACTGTATCTCAACGGCATCATGCTGGTTTCATCAGTACTCAATTTCCAGACGCTCGATTTCTCACCCGGCAACGAACTGGCCTATATGCTGTTCCTGCCGAGCTATGCGGCCACCGCCTGGTACCACCATGCGCTGCGCGTGCGCCGCCCGCTGCAAAAACTGCTCGCCGAAGTACAGGATTTTGCCCTGAATGAATACGCCCCGGCGCTGATGAAGGGCAACGCGCTCACACGCAGCGAGCGCCAGAACATCATCGAAAAACTGGCCCGTTATACCGGCCTGTCACAGGACTACATCGAGCGCTCGAACCTGCGCATCACCGATATGCGCTTTTTCAAGGAACTGCTGCGCTCGCAGGGGCGCACGGTTGGCCGGCTCGACAGCCGCTTCCTGGGCATCGACCGCGACACACTGGGCGAAGGCACCGAAAACGATCCCTCGTACACGAACATCATCGGGCCCTACACAGCCGCGTTCAATGATTACGTGCGCAGTGAGTTGAAGTTCGAAAAAGACATCCCCTACGAAATCCTGAACGGGCAGGTCTGGCCCTGGTCATACGCCGAACACGAGAACAAGTTCGTCTACGTGGCCGAAACGCTGCGGCAAGCCATGAGCATCAATCCGCACCTGAAGGTCTTTATCGCCAACGGCTACTACGACCTGGCAACGCCTTACTTCGCCACGCAATATACCTTCAACCATCTCGGCCTGGAGGAAAGCCTGCGGAACAACGTCGAAATGGGTTATTACGAGGCCGGGCACATGATGTACATCCACCTGCCGGCGCTGGAAGCCCTGAAAGCGGACCTGGCAAACTTCATCAGGAAAGCGGTGTAGGGGTTGGGCCAAAGAGGCAGGGCTTCCACCTGTAATGTCTTATGTGGAAGATTTGCTATATAAGCAGTAGTTGGGCCTTAGCCTATATAGGCATTCACACGAACCATTTGAAAACAAGCGATGATGACAAAGATTCAAGTCTGGAAAAATATAGTCGTTGCTGTCATCCTGGTGGGCGAGCCAATTCTGTTCACTTTAAAACCTCCTGTATCAGTTCCCCTTCTTTTGCTGCAGGAGACTTGGCCAATTCAGGCTGTGATTGGTTTTTGTCTGACACTACTCGGAATGACCAAGACGCAAAGCTTGGAAATGATAACCCTTGCTATTATTTTCGTAGGCGAAACACTTCTATTCACTCTAAATGACCGTGCGTTACTTTCTATTATTATCATCCGGGTAATGCTTACTTTCCCAATTCAGGTTTTTATCGGTTTTTACTGGGTGCTGCTTTCCCCGAAAATATCAACTTGGTCCATACCTAGACGTATCATTACAATTAGCAGTGCTCTCCTATACTGCTTTTGGATAAGTATCTTCGTAACGTCCCTTCTATGGGGAGCGGAACAGATACGGAACACCGCCCAATTGGGAGAAAACAGTTATTATTTGACTACGAGGGTCGATATATCAGGTCCATCTTGTGACTTCTTCTGCGGTTTCACTATCCCCGCGCTATACAAATGTAATTCGATGGGCCTGGAGTGTGTACTTATTTTTGACGACGGCTTTATTGATGTCTCAGAATCGGGCCTGGTCGTGGATAAAAACGCAAACGAACTACAATTATTTTTGTCGTACTCCGGCGAACCACACTCAATTTCTGATAACAAATATAGATTATTCTATATTTACGGAAAACAACCTCGTTTCATCACAGGTTCAGACGAATTCGGCAGTAGCATTTATTATTTGACCGCTCTACAAAAGCAAGATCCTCCCATTTATTTGGTGTCCAAGCAAGAGCCTACTACTTATATGCTGTACAAATGTAATCAAGACTCCCTAGATTGCAAACGTCTTCAGTTTGAGTATATTGACAGAAATAACGATGATATAGAAGTAGACATTGATAATACTGGTAAGTTGAGTATCATTGATAGTAGCTACGGAGCCAACTTCGATGAATTATTGATTTTCACTTATAACATCCACCGTTCGCAGCCGGTTTGCTATATAACGGATTGCACATTAATGGGTAAATAATTTTTCTGGTCGTTATGATGTTCTGTTAATTCGAATCGGCCTAACATCGCATCCAGCGGACGCTTCGCCCGCTCCGCTAAAGCGGTTTTGCCCGCTCGAAGTTCTGGTTCCATTTCGAAGGCTGGTTCTCAGCGAACCGCCGGTCCCCGCCAAGAACGCGGGACGAGACGCAAACCGTTAGGCCACCAACAGCGTCTTTTAACCAAAGCAAGGAGCACCAGCAGATGGCGACCAATCCACCCAAACGGCAAGCCTCGAAACCAAACAGATCGGTCACACAGTGGCTGCTCGATTCTGACCCTTCGATCCGCTGGCAGGCGATGCGGGACCTGATCGGTGCGCCTGCGGAGCAGGTCGCGGCCGAGCGCGCGCGGGTCGCTACCGAAGGCTGGGGCGCCCGGCTGCTCGCCCTGCAGGGGACCGACGGGTCGTGGGCTGGCACGGCGTTTAACCAGGGGTGGGACTCCACGATGCACGTCCTGTCGCTGCTACGGGAACTGGGTCTCGATCCCGCGAGCGACGAGGCGCGTCGTGCGCTGGGCCTGGTGCGCGACCGCGTCAGGTGGAAGGGATGGGATTGGGACGGCACGTGGCGGGGATGGGAATTTGAAGGCAATCCCTTCTTCGCGGGCGAGGTCGAGCCGTGCATCAACGGGCAGGTGGGAGCGAGCGGCGCCTACTTCGGCCAGGACATCCAGCGGATCATCGACCGCCTGCTCGGCGAGCAGCTGCCCGACGGCGGCTGGAACTGCGAGGCCGCCAACGGCTCGACGCGGTCGTCGTTCAACACCACGATCTGCGTGCTGGAAGCCCTGCTCGAATACGAACTGGCCGGCGGGAGCAGCGCCGAGGTGACGGAGGCCCGCCTGCGCGGGCAGGAGTACCTGCTCGAGCGCCGACTCTTCCGCCGGCGATCCACCGGCGAGGTGATCGATCGAGATCGCGAGGGCGCCACCGCATTTACGCGCTTCGCCTTCCCAACGTGGTGGCACTACGACGTGCTGCGGGGACTCGAGTACCTGCGCCGCGCCGGCGCCACGCCCGACGAGCGCGCGGCCGAGGCGATCCAGCTGGTCGAGTCGAAGCGCGACGGCGACGGCCGGTGGCCGCTCGAGACCCGCTACCCCGGCGAGATGCCGGTCGAAACGGACGAGGGTGAGGGCCGGCCGAGCCGCTGGAATACGCTGCGCGCCTTACGGGTGTTGGACTGGTATTCAACACGAGACTAGCGCATCTGGAAGAATATTGGAGAAACAGGCATGGACTCTCAACCCCCTAAACAAGCGCAAGACGAAGAAGCGATTATCCAGGCGTTCAAGCAGCGCCAGGGGCGCCAGCGGCTGGCGGACCTGCTGACCTTTACCGGCCTGGGGATCATCGTCCTCCTGGCCTGGTATTACACCCAGCGCGGCGTTCCCGCGGGGGACCTGCTCTGGCTGGCGCTGAGCTTTTTGGGCCTGGTCATCGGGGCTGCTGTGTTCACACAATGGAATTGGTGCTGCCCGGCCTGCGGCTCTGCCCTGGCAGGCTTGAACGTAAAAATCGACGCCTGGTTCGCCCCGGAACCGTTGGACTGTCCGCATTGCCAGGCCAAATTGTCATAGCTGGCCCCTGCTCTGTTGCAAAAATTGGCAGCGTCGCCCTGCGACTACGCCGCTAATCCTTCGACTGCGGCCCGCAAGACCACGCGGGCACTTGCGCCGGCAGGACAACAGGCAATGGCAGGGGCGCAAGGAAAAGATAGATCAACGGGCCGCGGACTAAAAATCCGCGGCCCGTCAGTTGGATAAGTCATCATCCATGGATCACTTTATAACAGCGTCCCGTGCAGAATAAATGACGCCACCGAAAAATAGATGATCAATCCCGATACATCCACCAGTGTGGCCACAAAGGGCGCGGAGGACGTCGCCGGGTCAAGGCCGAAGCGGCGCAGCAAGAAGGGTAACATCGAACCGGACAAGGAGCCCCACAGAACAATGCCAACCAGGGCAATGCCAACCGTCAGGGCCAGCAGGAACCAGTGTGGGCCATAAGATTTGAAAAGCAAAGCCCAGGCCGAAATGCGGATGAAACCAATGACTCCCAGGATCGTCCCCAACGACAGGCCGGACAAAATCTCCCTGCGCATGACCCGCCACCAATCCTTGAGTCGCACCTCTCCAAGCGCCATGGCGCGGATAATCAACGTGGAGGCCTGCGAGCCTGAATTGCCGCCGCTGGAAATCACGAGCGGGACGAAAATGGAAAGCACCACCGCCTTTGCAATTTCATTCTCGAAGCTCCCCATGGCGGTTGCGGTAAGCATCTCGCTCACGAAGAGGATCACCAGCCAGGTGGCGCGTTTACGCACCATACTGGTGATGGCGATTTTCATGTACGGCTCGTCGAGAGCCTCGGAACCACCCATCTTTTGGATATCTTCCGTGGCCTCTTCCTCGGCTACGTCGAGAATATCATCCACGGTGACGATCCCGATCAAGGCATTTGCGGTATCCGTTACGGGCAACGCAATCAAGTCGGCATCCCTGAAGATCTGCACGGCCGTCTCACGGTTATCAGTGGCTTTCAATGAAACAAAACGCGAATCCATGAGATCCGAAACATGCGCATCCGGCGAAGCCAGCAGGATCTGGCGGATGCGCAGATCATCTATCAACTTGCCGTCCTCATCGATCACGTATATCATACTCATCGTCTCGCTATCCACGCCATAGCGGCGGATATGATCGAGAGCGTAAGAAACTGTCCAGGGCGCGCGGATGCGGACAAAGTCCGGGGTCATCAAGCGCCCGACGCTATCTTCAGCGTAACCAAGCAACTGCGCCGCCACTGCGCGCTCCGTCGGCGAGAGCAGGTTAAGCATATGTTGGATCACATTCGCCGGCAGTTCTTCGAGCAGCGACGTACGGTCATCAGGCGACATGGCATTCAAAATGCTGGCGACTTCTTCATGCGCCATGGCCTTCAACAGCTCTTCCTGGCGCTCATCAGAAAGGTAAGAAAACACTGCGGCAGCCTGTTCTCGCGGGAGCAAACGGAAAACCACTGCCTCCTGGTCTGCAGGCAACGGTTCCATCAAATCGGCCACATCCCCTGCCGACCAGTTTTTAATCTGTTCCCGCAGGGCACCAAAATCGCGTGTTTTGATCAAGTCCTGGAAATCAACGATGGTCTTTGTAGAAAGCATAGATACCTCTTTTATCAATTGCAGGATTCCTGTAAATTAATAACTCACCTTACGCACTTCCGGGATTTTAAACCCAAGGAGCTTTAACCACGAAGGGCACCCCGTAAAATCATCAGGGCAGGCGAAGTAGCACGACACCTGTCACCTGCCCCGCAGTACCCCGTGCGGGGTGTGCGGAAGGTGCCAGGGAGAAGACCAAATCCTTTGGCTTTTAGCCAAAAAGCTCGATGTTCTTAAGATTTCCGTCGCCGTGGCACCGTGGCGACACTTTGTGGTCCTTTGTGTTCCTTTGCCCGTCACCTGCCCCACTCCGCTACGCTTCGGGGATGATATGCGGGCGGTGCCAGCCTGTCCTGGACGACGGACAGTCCGGGGGGAAACCGTCACATCGTCCCGATCTCCTGCGGGAGGACAGCAGGACAGGGCAGGCACATTTACTCTACATTCTTATGTTGGCCGGGCACGAGTACCCGAACTTTCTAAGGATGTAGGATGAGATATCCTTGAAGCAGTCATATTCACTCTACATTCTTATGTTGGCCGGGCACGAGGGCAACAAAAAACCGCCTCGCTTTGGCGAAGAGGCGGCGTATCGAGGTTCACGACTCTTTCCCCCATTGGTTGACGGGCGTAATAATTTACGCCCCAACAAATCGGAGGAAAGTGCAAGTGCAGACCTGGGCAGACGTCTCTCGCCAGAATAACTTTGGGCGTAATCTAGAACTATCACTGTCCATGCACAAACCTCCTTCTCATCCACGCATTAAATTTGGGCGGGCGGGCCGCCAGGCGTGGCGGCAAAGAGAAACCTCCCGTCAGGAGACAGGAGGCAAGATGGCAGCATCAAAATGCTAAAACGAGCCTATCCACCTCCTGGTGTAGCTTTGGCACTGCGCGTCGTAGGGATGTTACTTCCCAGCCACTTCGAGTAGAGCCTTAATCCGACTCCACCTGGTCTACCCTTTGGCGTCTTTCGACGTTTCAGGACAATGGCGTGTTTACCATGCAGCCGCCTGGCCTAACGAGGGTTCAATTTGCGTGGTTACTATACCTCCATGCTAAAGAAACGTCAAGAATTTACTCGACAATCGCGCGGTTTGTTTCGGATTTGTAAGGAAATGTTGAATTTGCATGGGTTTCGTCTATAATTAATCAGTTTGAAAAAAGCCCGCATACAAACTGTTTCAAACAAATCTACCAAAGGAGAGAATGCGCAGATGAATCTTGGACTTGTTCTAAAACTATTGCATGTTCTGGCCGGGTTCGCCCTGGTCGGCGGAGATATTGGCCGCACGATTGCCTTACGGCGCGCCAAACAGGCCACCGACGTCAAAATTGTGGCCGAAATGATGCAGTTATTCACCTTCCTGACCACCAGGTTCGTCTCGATTGGCGGCGCGGTCACGGTGGTGCTGGGACTGATCACCGCCGGCATACAGGGTGGGCCCGTCTTGATCCTGGGCTTCCTGCTGGGCGGGGAAATCAACTGGGTACTGGCATCCCTGATCCTCTACGCCGTCATCATGGGGATCGTTTTCTCTGTGTCGGTCCCACGCGGCAAGGTGCTCGGGCAGGCACTCGGCGCGGCGATGGGACAGGGAAAAATCACGCCCGAACTGACCGCCGCCTTGAACGATCGCGCCATGAACGCCGCCCACATCGCGGTGGAAATCCTCATCGTGCTGATCATCATCTTGATGGTCCTGAAACCGTTCTAACCCAACAGCCATCCGATCCAACAGAAAACCCGTCTTTTGACGGGTTTTCTGTTGGATAAAATCGGCCTATGCGTCGATCCAGACCGTGCGATCCTCGAAGGAAGGCCGTTCTTCGGTGATGGGCGGAATATCCGAATAACCAATGTACAGGAAAGCAAGGATGTGCTGGTCCGCTTCAAAGCCCAGGAATTTCTTCACTTCAGGGTCACGGGCAGCATCGCCGGTGCGCCACTGCGCGGCCAGACCCAGCCCGTGCACAGCCAAGAGCAGGTTTTCGCAGGCCGCAGCGACCGCGCAGATATTTTCGATCTCCAGCACTTTGGATTCGGTCGGCTTGTCCACGCCAACGGCAATCAGCAGCGGAGAGCGCAAGGGTTTGGCGCGCTCCTTGTCCAGCGCTTCAACCGGAACATCGGGAAATTTCCTGTGGAAGATATCAGCCATCACATCGCCCAGTTTCTCGCGGCCTTTGCCGGTCAGCACCACAAACCGCCATGGGCGTACGCTATAGTGGTTAGGGGCCTGCACGGCGGCAGATAAAAGTTTTTCGATCAGCTCGCGCGGAAGCGGGTCCGGCTTGACCTTGCCAACCGAGTGGCGGGTCTGAATTGCGTCCAAAATATCCATTATTAATTGACTCCTTCTCTGTCCTTATTTTAACACCCATCTATCCTACTTCCGAGAGTCTGCCGCGCAATTCTGATAAAATGGGCCTATGCAAGCAAACAAGGAATAGATCCATGAAACGAAACCTGATCTCCGTTTTGATCCTCCTGTCGCTGACCCTGTCCTGCAACACAGCCTTCTTTCTCTCACCTGAAGCCATCGCAACCCTGACCGCTGCCGCTGAGACCGCCACTGCCTCGGCCTGGACGCACACACCGACGGCTACCGTTACACTCACGCCGACCCTGACCGAGTCACCAACCGTTACGCCAACGCCCACGATCACCCTGACCCCCACCCTGACCGCCACGCCGACGATCACCCCCAGCCCAACTTTCGACTTCCCGGATGTGGTCGTCAACCAGCAGGCACACTGCCGCTACGGCCCGCACATTGCCTACCTGCACGCCGCCGACCTGTATGCAGGGGACACCGGCACGGTGCGCGGGCGTTTCGCCTTGAGCAACTGGCTATTCATTAAGTTCGACAAATTGAACTATTTCTGCTGGGTGGCCCCCTCGGTAGTAGATGTGACCGGGGATATCACCCGCATCAAATTCACCAAACCGCTGCTGCCCGGCCCGAGCATTTATTACAACGCGCCGAATAACGTCATCGTCACCCGCGACGGGAACAAGGTTACCATCAGCTGGGACCAGGTCCATATGACAGATGACAAGGACCGCGGTTATTTCCTGGATATTTTTGTCTGCCAGAAGGGCAACTATTGGTGGATGCCGGTTTCCTTCCCGGACCAGACCACTACCAGCTATACCATCCGGGATGAGGCCGGTTGTTCCGAACCATCCGGCGGGCAGATCTATACCGTGGAAAAACATGGCTACAGCAGCCCAAAAAATATCCCCGGCTGGCCGCCGCCGTAAATCGGTCAGCGCCGGTTATAGCAGCCAGCACAAACTCCCCACAGGCGACTTGTGGGGAGTTTTCTTAATTACTCACCTTACGCAGAGCGTTAAAAAAACAAAACCATTTACCACCCCGGCCTACCCCAGCGGGGCAGGCAAAGTACACAAAGGAGCACGAAGGAAACCCGAAGACCTTGAGCTCTTTCCCTCCCGAAGGGACGTCGGGACGATGTGGCACCGACCGCGCACCCCGCCTGTCCCGCGTTTTTTGCGGGGCGAACT
>Ga0209131_1000306_pt1 | contig 35543 bp, 38 predicted proteins | sample GraSoi_2013_40cm_FD_185826 | JGI IMG/M metagenome (GOLD analysis project Ga0209131, IMG submission 185826) | Grasslands soil microbial communities from the Angelo Coastal Reserve, California, USA - Sample 9_17_2013_40cm (SPAdes) (version 2) | ecosystem: Environmental > Terrestrial > Soil >...
AGGGATGGCGCCTCCTGCTAGCCCGCCGGGTGCGGTGTCGCAGCCGCTGGGGACGGCCTGCGTGCCAGTGCGGCGACCCGGCTGAGACCACGCTCCGGGCCGAACCGGCCTTGCGATAACACAGTTAGCCGACGGCTGTACTCGGGCCCCTCGCCAAGCCATGGCGCCTCGCCGTCCACGTCGAAGGTCAGCGCGACGGCTACCTCGGCGTCACCTGGCCATCCTGGGAATTCTGCCTGCGAGATCACGACCGCGCATCCTTATCTCAGTCAGGCCCGTCGGGCGTTCACAGCGCTTTGAAGTATCTCGCATCATCGCTTCAGCGTTGTTCCGCTGACCCGGCGGCAGGCGGAGGCGCGGCGGCGGGCGGCGACTCGCCGGGCTCGCGTACTCCGGGCGGTGGTCCGCCGGGCGGACCCGCGAGCCTGGCGCGCAGATCGACCAGCCACGAGATCCCCGCGGCGAGCAGCAGCAGCAGCCACGCACCGGCACTGGCGATCTGCACCACGTGCCAGTGCTGCCCGAGGAAGATGCTCGCGTCCCAGAGAACATGGACGACGATCAGCGGCAACACACTGCCGGTCCGCAGGAACAGCCAGACGAAGATGGCCGCCCACACGGCGATCCCGAGAACGCCCAGGCCGTAGTAGTCGTGGTAGGAGCACCGCAACAGCACGGCAACGAGCACGATCTCCGGCAGCGGCCGGCGTGCCTGCCGCAGCGTGGTGACGACGAACGCCAGGACGACCGTCTCTTCCACGATGCCCGCCGTGAGCGACGCAGCCACGGTGTACATCACGTAGCTGGCGTCCTGGTGGGCGGGCTGGCCGAGCTTGTTGCCCATGGCGAGGATTCCGGTGACAACCCCTCCGGCCAGCAGGGCCGAGATGGCCCAGAGACCGATCCGCAGGCTCTGGGCGGCTCCCGCCCGCCCGTCCCTCTTGCGGGGCCAGCCGAACCCCAGCCACCGGGCGCTGATGCCACGCCTGGCGGACAGCAGCACGGTGACGAGTACTGCGAGCACGCACATGCCGAGCTCGCTCAGAATCGCCGGCGTGAAGACCGCCCAGCTTCCCGAGGGTGCCGGGTAGCGGCGAGCTAGTGTCTCGCCGCCCGCCACGACGCTCGCAGCGAAGAACGCCGCGAAGACAAGCAGGACCTCGGCATATGCCAGCCGGGCCGAGATCGCGCCGGCAGGAGGGGGCTCCTGTGCCGACCACCAGTGCGCTCTGGCCGGGCGGCCAACCGGCCCCGGCCACACATCGCGCTGGGACTGCACGCCGCCAACTCCCACCTCACGTTACCTGCCCTTACCTGCCTGCCGCGTACCCCTGCATGCCGCGCGCATTCGCTCCGGCGTACAGGAAGCCGCGGTCGCTGCGGACTGCGCTGATCCGGCCTAGCGACCACGGCGGCGACACGCTGAGGTCATGCCCGCGGCCGCGCAGGTCGGCGATTACTCCCTCGCCGGCCCGCGACTCGACGCAAAGCGATAGCGGGAACGCCTCCCGCGGGTAGAACGACGAAGGGAAGTGGTCGGTGTGGTAGGCGGGGAAATCGATCGCCTCCTGCAGGTTCATCCCGAACACCGCGTGGTTCAGGAAGAAACCCACCGTCCACTGATCCTGCTGGTCACCGCCCGGGGTTCCGAACGCCATGTACGGCTCGCCGTCACGCAGCACCATGCCGGGTGACAGCGTCGTCCGCGGCCGCCTGCCGGGTGCCAGCGTGCTGGCGAAGCCGGGGGTGAGCGTGAACATCTGGCCCCTGGTCCCCAGGCAGAAACCGAGCCCAGGGACGACCGGTGAGCTCTGCAGCCAGCCTCCGCTCGGAGTGGCCGAGACCAGGTTTCCGAACCGGTCGGCGATGTCCAGATGGCAAGTGTCCCCTGAGCCAAGCGAGACCGGGCCCAGCGTTGCGGCACCCTGCGTGGCGGCAGCGAGCGTCGGCTCCCCGGTGCCGCTGGCGGCTATGGGCGGCGGCTGTCCGCCCAGTGCGTAACCGGGCAGCGCCGGCTGCCTGCCGCCGGGCGAGCCTGGCTGGAGGCCGGCGGCCGCCTGGTCGGTGACCAGCTGCCTGCGCTCGGCCGCGTATTCGGGCGACAGCAGGTCGGCGAGCGGCACCTCGCTGTGACGCGGGTCGCCGTACCAGGCCTCCCGGTCAGCGAAGGCCAGCTTGGCGACCTCGGTCACGGTATGGATCAGCGCGGAGCTGCCAGGCCCCATGCCCTCGAGGTCAAAGCCGTCCAGCATCGCGAGCTGCTGGCAGAACACGGGTCCCTGCCCCCACGGACCTGTCTTGCATACGGTCAGCCCGCGGAAACCGAACCTGACCGGCTCCTCTACGCTCGCATGCCAGCCAGCCAGGTCGGAGCCGGCTAGCAGGCCCCGGCTCGGCCGCCCGGTGACGTCCATGATCTGGGCGCTCGCGACGAAGACATCGATTGCCTCGGCGACGAATCCCTCGTACCAGGCCCGCCTGGCCGCCTCGATCTGCGCGTCCCTGTCGCTGCTCGCTGCCTCAGCCTCGGCGAGCACGCGGATGTAGGTATCCGCGAGTGATTTGTTGGCGAAACGGCCCCCAGGCGCCGGTGTCCCTTCTGCCAGGTAGATCTCGGCTGAGCTGGGCCAGTACCGCGTGAATGTCGCAGCCATGGCGTCGATCACCGCGCTGGCGCCGCCGAGCATCGGGTAGCCGTCGCTGGCATAGCCGATCGCATACGTCATGACGTCGCGAAGCCGGAGCGTGCCATACTGCTTGAGCAGGAGCATCCACGCACCGAACGCCGCTGGAACCGTCGCGGCGAGCAAACCGTTACCGGGGATGAGATCGATGCCGAGAGCGCCGAACGCGTCCAGCGTCGCCGCTGCCGGTGCGGGGCCCTGACCGTCGATAACGAAAGGCCCGCCGCCGGCACGGCTGTAGCCAATGACCGGAACTTCACCGCCAGGGCCATTCAGGTGCGGCTCAACAACCTGAAGCACGAGGCCGGTAGCGACCGCGGCGTCAAAGGCGTTGCCTCCAGATTCGAGTATCGCCATTCCAGCGGCGGACGCAAGCCAGTGGGTCGATGCCACCATGCCGAACGTCCCGGCCAGCTCCGGCCTGGTGGTGAACTCCTGCATGGCTGCCACCGGCGACTCCCATTCGCATTGTGATCATTTGAGCACGCGCCGCACATATGCGGCTCATGCCCCGGCAAGAAGGATATTCGCGACCGCAAAGCTCGGTCCCGCGCCCTGGTCCATCGTCGCGCCCGGCGGCGTCATTATCGTCAAGGGCTTGGTTTAAGTGGCACATTCCGGCGGATGAACAGGGGCTATTTAATGCGTGGTGCAAGCTTGCTAATCCGAGCGTTGGCCGTGGCCGGCGCCCGGGTCTGAAGCGCGCCCAGCGCGGCCGTCGCGCGGTGCACGATCGCCACGGCGGATGTCGGGCCCGGCAGCCACGTTAGGGGACGTTGCGGCGCCATCCGTGATGACGGACACTTTTCGGTCTGTACGTGGAAAGGTGTCCGTGATCATGCCGATCCGGGTTCTGGAGATGCAGGGGACGAACGAGCCGGCGCTCGGATAGAGGCCCATCGGCTACCTCCAGCCAGGGCGGCCGCCGGGCGCCGGTAGATTGCCGGAATGGCTGAGACCAATCCCCGGCTGCGCGCCGTCTGGGACCTATCCGTTGCCGAGGTGCGTGAGTACGCCGGACGGCACGAGTACGACGGCAGGATCCAAGATCTGTCCCCCGATGGAGTGCGGGCAGGCCTGCGCCGACTCGCCGATGCCGCTTCGGCAGGCGGCCGGCTTGACGACGAGCACGACGAGGCGCATCTGGCGGTCTTCGAGCGCGCCGCTCAGGTCAGGTTCGGCGAGCTCGAGTTGCACCGCAGCAATCCCTACTTCCATATCGGCAACATGGACCTCGCCTGCTACGACCGGGAATACGCGCCGCAGGAGGAGCGCGACCGTGCCCGCGCCGCGCACCTGGCGGCATGGCCTGACGCGGTCGACGCCGCCATCACCGCGCTCGACACGGTGCCAGTGCCGGTGGCCCAGGCTCTCGCCGGGGCCGCGCGCGGGCTTGCGGCCGGCATCACCGACGATGCCTACCCTGAGCTCAGCATGGCCGCGCTGGCCGCGCACGCCAGGCTGGTCTCCCACCTCGCGCGGGCGGCCGCCGACGGCAGCCCGGATGCGGCACTGGGCGGCCAGGCGCTGACGGCCCTGATGGGCAGCGCCGAGGGAACCGAAGTTGACCTGGCCAGGCTGGCCGAGCGGGCGGATGCCGAGCGGGACCGGCTGTCTGGGCTGCTGGCCGAAAGCTGCGCGCAGGTCGACCCAGGGCGCCCTGCCATGCAGGTGGCCCGCGACCTGGTCCGCCAGCACCCCGATTCCGATGGCGTCATCGAGGCCGCGCGGGTCTGGACGAAGCGCGCCATCGACTTCACCCGTGAGGCAGCTCTAGTGCCCTACAACGACGGTGAGTGCCTGGTACTGCTGGCGCCAGAGTCGCGCCGGTGGGCCATGGCGATGATGTCCACGGCCGCTCCCGGCGAGCCCGAGGGCCCGTCGCGCTACTACATCACGCCGCCGGATTCCGCCTGGCCCGAGCAGGAAGCGCAGGAGTGGCTCGAGGTGTTCAGCGACACCACGCTGCCGGGGATTACCGTGCACGAGGTGGCACCCGGGCACTTCTCGCACGGCCGGGCCATCCGCCGGGCCCGGACCGATGTCAGGCGCACGCTGCATTCTGAAGCGTTCGTCGAGGGCTGGGCACACTACGCCGAGGAGCTGTGCGTCGAGGAGGGCTTTTGCGGCGGAGACCCGAAGTTCGCGATCGGCGTCTGGCTCGAGGCCCTGGTCCGGGTCACCAGGCTGGCCTGCGCCATCGGCGTGCACACGGCGGGAATGAGCGTCGAGGATGCAGCGCGCAGGTTCGAGTCCGATACGCACATCGCGGGCCAGGCCGCCCTCGCCGAGGCGGGCCGGGCAACCTTCGATCCGACCTACGGCCGCTATACCTGGGGCAAGCTGGAGATCATGGCGCTGCGGGAACGGGCGCGTGCCGCATGGGGATCCGGTTTCTCGCTGCAGCGCTTCCACAGCGCACTGCTCGAGCTCGGCTCCCCGCCTCTCGGCCTGCTTGATACGGCCCTGCGGCGTGGCTGACACGGCCGCGGCTGCGGCCACGCGGGAGCACCCCCATGCCATGGGCCGGTAGGGTGCAAGGCATGAGCCAAACCGACGATCTTGATGCGCTGTCCTCGCGCGAGCTGCACGATCTCGCGGTCCGGCGGGCCCTGCATCACCTCGACGTGGCGTTCCTGTGGGACCTCCTGCGCGCGCTCCCTGCCGGGGAGGCCATGGCCGGCCATCCAGACCACGCAGGCGCCGATGCGCTGCACCTATCCGCGCTGATCGGGGACGTGATCGACGCTGACGACACGGACGTGGCGGACGCTCTCCGCCCGCTCTACCTCGATTACCTCGGAAAGCACCGCGGCGACCTCGCCGGCCTCGAGCATCACGCAGGACCCCAGCGCTAGCCGCGGGCCCGCAGACCTAGCGGCCGGCCCGCGGACCTAACCCGTCCAGACCCGGGCGGTCGCCTGGCACTCGCGAACAACAGCTATGGGCCATCGCCCGTCTTGTTTCAACGGTGATGGCCCATAGCTGTTGAATTTCCGGACCGGTCAGGCCTGCAGGACAGCCTCGATCTCGAGGTGGAGGTTCACCTTGTCAGACACGACCACGCCGCCGTGCTCCATCGCGGCGTTCCAGGTCACGCCGAAGTCCTGGCGGTTGATCTCGCCCGTAGCCGTAAACCCGGCCCGCGTGCCACCATACGGATCGGGCCCGAAGCCGTTCAGCTCCAGCGTCAGCGGTACGTTCTTCGTCACGCCCTTGAGCGTCAGTTCGCCGTCAACAACGTAGCCGTCGCCCTTGGCGCGGATCCCGGTCGAGCGGTACGACATAGCCGGGTGGTTCTCGGTGTCGAAGAAGTCCGGCGAGCGCAGGTGACCATCGCGCTGCTCGGCACCCGTGTCGATGGATGCCAGATCGATCTCGGCGGTCACCGACGACGCGAGCGGGTTCTCGCCCGTCACGAGCTCACCGGAGAACTTGGTGAATTTGCCCCGCACCTTGCTCACCATCATGTGCCGCACGGAGAACCCGACCTCGGAGTGCAGCGGGTCGATGGTCCACGTGCCGGTCACGTAGCCGGGGATCGTCTCTGCCTGAGTGATGCTCATGTATTTCGCTCCTATGCTGACTAAGTCTCCGCTCCGGGATCTGCTCCCAGAGGTTGGTTGAATAATCAACCAGTATCATGGCCGAGGTGACTTGTCAAACGTTCAACTAGATGAGGTAACATGGAGGCGTGATCACGACCACACGCTGGCTCACCGAGGAGGAACAGCGCGCCTGGCGCCTGTTCCTGCAGGCGTGCCAGTCGGTCTTCGCCGCGACCGATGCGCAGCTCGCTCGCGACTCCGGACTGCCGCACGGTTACTACGAGATCCTCGTGCACCTGTCCGAGGCACGCAACCGGGCGCTCCGCATGACGCAGCTGGCGAGGGCATCGACCTACAGCAAGAGCAGGTTGTCGCACGCGGTGGCCAGGCTCGAGGAACGCGGCTGGGTTCAGCGGCGGGACTGTGAGACCGACCGCCGCGGCCAGATCGCCCAGCTGACCGACGAGGGCTTCGCCGCCCTTGCTGCCGCAGCGCCCGGGCACGTGGACCAGGTACGCCGGTCGCTGATGGATGTGCTGACTCCTGACCAGGTAAAGCAGCTCGGCGAGATCAGCGCCGCGATCATCGCCGCAGCGGCGTGCCCGGGCGACGAATGCCACGAGGCGGACAACTTCTGACCAGCTTTTGCGCCGGTGTTGCCTGCACACCACATGAGATATATCGTCTTAGGGTCGGCGGGCACGGCGCGTGGGATCATCGGAGGTACGGATGGCAATGGCATCGGGCCTCAGGATTGGCGACGCGGACCGAGAGGCAGCGGCTGCCGCGCTGCGTGAGCACTTCGCCCAGGGCAGGCTGACGCTCGAGGAGTTCCAGCACCGGCTGGGTGCAGTCTTCGCCGCCAAGACCGACCGTGACCTGACCGACGTCACTGGCGATCTGCCGCATGCCGCAGGACCGCCGCCGATGTCAGTGGCGCAGGGCCCCGCGAGCGCCGGTACTCGCAGCGAGCGACGGAGCCGGCCCGGCCTCGCCGCATTGGCCGGTCTTGTCATGATCATTCTTGCGCTGATCGTTGTCGCCATTGTGCTGCCAGTCGCGCTGTTCGGGATGGCCGTGTCCAGGTCCCTGCTGTTCCTGCTTGCGGTCCTGCTGTTCGGGCGCCGTGGCCTGCTGCGCCGGTTCCGGCGCTGGCTGCCCGCATCCCGGCGGCGCTGGCCGTTCTGACTCCCGGCTGGCTCAGCTTCGCTCAGGAACTCGCAACGGCACGAGCAGATACCTGAACGCCGGGACGCCATCCCGCTCGGAGTCCGCGGTCCAGGTGATCAGGGCGGGCTTGGCCGGGGTATTAAATTCCAGCCTGATTCGGCCGTTGTCGGGCCCGGCCGCGTCTCGCTCCCCCGGCTCCGCCGGCTCGCCCGGCTCCCCCGGTTCGCCGACGGCTACGGGACCCGCCACTGACGCGGCAGCCGCCGTCAGACCGTCGAGCAGATAGTGCGGGTTGAAGGAGATCTGTGGCTGATCGCCGGAGAACTCGGCGCCGACGGTCTCCGCCGCCCTGGCCCTGCCCTCGGCGTGCGCCTCGATCACCACCTGATCAACCGCGAACGACAGCCGCACCGGTCCGGCGCGCTCGGCCACGAGCGCGGCCCGCCGCACCGCCTCGATTACCGGCCCGGCGGGCAACTCCGCCCGGCAGGAGAAGTCGTCACCGAACCTACTGCGGTACCTGATGAATTCCCCGCCGATCAGGCGCGCTGTGAGCCGCCGGTCCTCCGAATCGAAACTAACCAGCCCCTCGGCAGGCCGAGGCTGATCGTTGGCGCCGAGGCCGCCTCGCTGGCCGCCGTCGGTTCCGAACGCGAGCGTGACCGGCACCCCCGGGTGGAACGTTCTGGCCACCTCGACCATGACCTTCGCGGGAACCAGCGCGAGCGCCCTGCGGCCTGGCTCGGACGGCGCGAAGCTCACGTCGCGCGCGGCCAGCCGGTACCTGTCCGTCGCCGCGAGCGTCATGACGTCGCCGGTGATGTCCAGGCAGACTGCCGTGAGCATCGGCAGCGTGTCATCCCGGCTCGCGGCAGGGGCGACCTGTGCAACCGCGGCGGCCAGCAGGCCTGAATCCAGCACCCCGACCGGCTCGGGCGACTCAGGCAGTGCCGGGTAGTCTTCCATCGGCAGGCAGACGAGCCCGAATTCGGCCCTTCCGCAGGTCAGGTTGACCACGCCCGCGTCCGCGGCGAAGTCGGCTGGCTGGGCGGGCAGGCTCCTCGTAATCTCGGCGAGCAGCCGGCCGGGAACCAGTGCGGATCCCGGCGTGGCGACGTCGGCCTCGACGCTGACCCGCGCCGATACCTCGTAGTCGAAGCATGACAGACTCAGCCCGCCGGCTGAGGCCTCGATCAGCATGCCAGACAACAGGGGGACAACCGGCCGGGACGGGAGCGCGCGCGCGACAAAGGCCACGGCGTCGCCGAGCGCGTCCCGTCCCACTGTGAACTTCATATCAACGATCCTGGCATTAGCTACCGACATTTCCGAACGGAAAGCCTTCGCCAATCCTGGCAACCTCAGGAAAGCACGGTCACGCCAGCCCTGGGGGCGCGGCAGCAAGCGCCGACTCGATCGCGCTGGCCAGGTCCCTCGCGGTCTGTGCGGTAAGTTCCACCGCCACCCTGGCCGACGGTCCGTGCGCCGGGTTGATGAAGTCGATGTTCAGCGTGTGATCGGCTAGGGCGTGGGCCGGATGGTCGAGGTAGACGCTGACCTCGCTGAGCCTGAACCAGCCGTTCGGGCCCTTTCCGCTGCCGGTAGCCGGCACATGCTCAGTGGAGTAGGTGCACATGACTAGGCCTTTCCCGCCAGGTGCTCGCCGAAGAAGGCCCAGATCTTGTCCCAGCCCTCGACCGCCGCCTCGACCCGGTAGGACGGACGGTCAACCGAGAAGAAAGCGTGCCCTGCTCCGGTGAAGGTGCGGAACTCATGCGGCTTGCTCAACTCGTCGAGCGTGCGGGACAGCTCAGCAGTCTCGGGGGGCGTCGGGAACTGATCGTCAGCCCCGAACAGGCCGAGCAGCGGGCACGACAGGTTCTCCGACAGCCCGATCAGCGGCTTCATGCTCGCGGGCGCGCCTTGCGGCACATGGACGACAGCGCCGCCGTAGCAGTCCACGGCGGCGTCCAGCGGCAGGCTGCAGGCCGCCAGGAAGGCCTGCCGGCCACCAGAGCAGTGCCCGATCACGCCGATTCTGCCGTTGCTGCCGGCCAGGCTGCGCAAGTATGCCGCGGCTCCGGCCACGTCGCCGACGACCTGCTCGTCGGGCACCCCGCCCTTGGCACGCGCCGCCGCCGCCGCGTCGTCCGGGCTCGCGCCAGGCGAGTCCCGGTAGTACAGGTTCGGCATCAGGGCCGAGTAGCCGTACGCCGCGAACTTTCTCGCCATCTCCTTGGTCGATGAGTCGTATCCGGGCAGGTGATGGATCAGTACCACGCCGCCGATGAACTCCGTACCGTCTGGCCGGGCAAGGTAAGCCTCGACCTCGTCGCCGTTATGGCCTTTCATCATGACTGTCTCGGCAGTAAGTGCTTCGTTCATACGATCCTTCTCTTTCTTGCGTAATTAAAGTGAGCGACATTCTTTCGTAATGATCCGGCTATTACCCGTGCCTCAGCGATTGGGCTCCGATAGGGTTCCTGGTACGTGAAATTACTGTGCAGCCCCAGGTCCGCGGATGAGCTGACATCGCGAGAGAGGCGTTACGATGAGCTCGGCCTCCTATGGACTGATCTTCGTATTCTTGGCTGCCGGCTGCGTCCTGGGCTGGTTTGCGAACCGTTCTATAGCCGCTCACGGCGATGTAAAGTCCACGAAAGGTAAGCTGCCTGGCTACCGCAAGGCACGCCACCGTAATGGCGTCCTCGCCATGATTCTCGCTTTGGTGATCGGAGTCGTCGTCTTCGACCTGATCCATCCTCATCCCTGATCTGGCCGGTCCGATCCGGCCGCAATGGTCCCGCCGCGGGTATCTGGGGGCGACCGCTAGCACTCCGTTAGTCTGCCAGGCAGCCGCGGGCGCAGCCAGCCGCATCCCCTGGGTGCAGCAAGCCTGCCGTCACGGCCTTGGCTGAGCCGACGAGCCATCGTCCCCCGGCCCAGCGCCCGGACGCTGAACCAGATAGCCCGTACAGCCGTGCGCACGACTACGGCTTCGGCACTCTCATCGGACTGGGCCGGATATGACGCCTTCCCACGGTGCCAGTGCCGCCGGATCGGCCTGGCCGCGGTCACCAGCGGTGGATAGCAGCACCTTGCCGACCGGCGCGGGTAGCCCGACCGGCCGGTCGGTGAAGTTCGCCGTGACGATCAGCTCGCCGGCCGCGTAACGCCAGACCCCGGGAGGCGCAGGCAGACGTTCGTAGCCTTGCGGGGGCTGGTCTGCTCGCTCCCGGCGCAGGCTGAGCACTTCACGGCAGAACGACAGCACCGAGCCTGGATCATGGCGCTGGGCGGCGACGTTCCTGGCGGCCGCGTCTCCGGACGGCAGCCAGCTGCGAATGCCCGGCGCGGTGAATCCGCCGCTCGCTGAGTCGTCCCACTGCATCGGCGTCCTGGCCCGATCTCGGCCAGGATGCCCGCTCTGGCCGCCGAACGTGTCCCTGGCGAGCTCGGGCGGCACCACAACGTCGGTCATGCCGATCTCGTCTCCGTAGTACAGGACCAGCGATCCTGGCAAGGCACTGAGCACCAGCAACGCGAGCTTGACCTTCGCCTCATCGCCGCCGCACCACCGGCTGGGGAAGCGGCTTACATCATGGTTGGACGCGGTCCAGACGGGGCAGCCGCTGGCGGGCAGCGCCGCCAGCGTGCTGGCCACGATCGACGCGAGACTGTCCGCGCTGAAGCCCGCGAAGACCAGCGGGAAGTTGAAGGCCAGCTGCAGCTCATCATCCTGACCGTAGAAGGCGGCAAGCTGCCGCAGACCGTCGACCCAGGTCTCGCCTAGCAGCAGGCGCGGCGGGTCGTAGCTCTCGGCGATCGAGCGCCAGTCCCGGTACACGCCATGGACCTCAGGCCGGTTCTCGCTGTATACCGACCGCAGGCCGAACCGCCCGGCCAGCGGCCCGTCATCGTCCGATGGCGGGTTGTCCCTGAGCAGGGCGTCCTTGTACAGGCCCTGAGCGACGTCGATGCGGAACCCGGCGACGCCACGGTCGAACCAGAATCGCAGTATCCGCCTGAACTCCTCGTGCACGGCCGGCTGCCACCAGTTCAGGTCGGGCTGTGCGCGCAGAAAATTGTGCAGGTAGTACTGGCCGGTGGTGGCGTCCCACTCCCAGGCCGACTGCCCGGTGAAGTCGAGCCAGTTGTTCGGCGGCCCGCCGCCCGGCATCGGATCGGCCCATACGTAGTAATCGCGGAGCGGACTCTGCCTGCTTGCGGCGGATTCCACGAACCACGGATGCTGGCTGCTCGTGTGATTGGGAACGAGGTCGAGCAGCACTCGCATACCGCGCTGGCCGGCCGCTTTGATCAGGGCATCGAGGTCGTCGATGGTGCCGAGCTCGGGATGAACCCCCAGGTAGTCGCTGACGTCATAGCCCCAGTCCTGGTCCGGTGACGGCATCGTCGGCGACAGCCAGATACCATCGACACCGAGCCATTCCAGGTAGTCAAGCCTGCTGATGATGCCGCGCAGGTCGCCGTAGCCGTCGTCGTCGGAGTCCTGCCAGGACCGGACGTACAATTGGTACAGTGTCGCACCTTGCCACCACCGGCGATTCATGCTCTGCTCCTTCGGGCGCCCGTTGTTGGTTGCCGATTCCCGGCATTAACTATCCCAGCCCGCGAGCTCATCGCCTTGCCCGGTCGCAACTGCCCGGCAGAGGATGGATGACATGGGCTGGCTCGGGCTGTACGTACTGGCGGCGCTGCTCCCTACGATCGTCGTCTACGCGATCCTGCTCGCCGGGCGGGGTTACGGCCGCCTCGCCGAGTCCCGGCGCGGGCCGCCACCGGCCCCCGAGCCGCTCGAGCGGATCGTGACGCGGCTGCGGCGGCTGCGGGCCGAGCTCGAAGCAACCGAGAACACACGGCGCGGACCGGCCAGGCAGCACCACCTACGGGCCGTCCGCGGGGCATACCTGGACATGCTGCACACCGCCTGCGCGCGGCTCGATGTCAGCCCGCCGCCGGGGGGTGACCGGGCCAGGCAAGCCGACATCTACCGCGCCGAGGCAGCACTGCGGGAGCGCGGTGTCGATGTCGCGGCGGCTCGCTAGATGGGTGTCCGGGTGCTCGCTGTGTCCGACCAGGTGCACGATGGCCTCGCGGCGGGAATGACCGCGGGCCGTGTCGCTGATCTCATCCTGGCCTGCGGCGACTTGCCGGCCGACTACCTCGCCGCGCTCATGAACGCGCTCGACGCGCCGCTCGTCTTCATCCCCGGCAACCATGACCCCGACCTGTCCGGGTACCGGCAGAGCCGCGCCGGGCTGTTCACTCTGGCCGGCTTCCCCGCCACCCCGCCGTGGCCGGATGGCGCGCTCAGCGCGGACGGGAGGGTCGTGGATGCGGCGGGCCTGCGGATCGCGGGGCTCGGCGGCTGCCTGCGCTACGCAGAAGGACCCAATCAGTACACCGAGCGACAGCAGGCGCGCCGCGCTCGCCGGCTGCGCGCCTGCGCGCGCCGACGCCGCCTGCGCGACCACCGTGCCGTCGATGTGCTGCTCACCCATGCCCCGCCACGCGGCATAGGCGATGCCGACGACCTGCCGCACCGCGGCTTCTGCTGCTATCACAAGCTTGTCGCCGAGCTAGCGCCTGCCGCCCTGCTACACGGTCACGTGCATCCGGGCGGTACACGGCCGCAGGCGGGGATGGCCGGCCGGACGAGCGTCTGCAACGTCACTGGCTGGCGCTTGCTTGAGGTCACGCCCGGATCGGAACTGACCGAGCTACCTGGCGGTCCGCACTATGCCAGCTGACACCGGTTTCCCGCGCGCGGACGTCGAGAACGACTTCCAGCGGGCCAGGCGCCGCCAGATCCTGGCCAGGCTGGCCCACCGGTTGCGCCGCGAGCCAGACGACGTCAACCTCATACTCCCCTTCGACGACGTGGTCAGCGCGCTCGGCCAGCGCGGCGAGCGCGACCTCGGATTGCTGACCATCAAGCTCGACACCTTGGTCGGCACAGTCGACTCGCGACGTGACTTCGACCGGCACTTCCGGCCTACGTCTGGCCGGGTCCGCGAGCGGTGGGAACGGCTCGCTCTCGCTCAGCGGCGCGGCGAGTCTATCCCGCCGATCGACGTCTACCGGATCGGTGAGCTGCACTTTGTCAAGGACGGCCACCACCGGGTGTCGGTGGCGATGGCCACGGGGCAAAAGGTCATCGACGCGTACGTGACCGAGGTGCTGACGGCGGTTCCGGCGGGCGGCATCCGCGGCAGACGGGACCTGCTGATGAAGAACTCCGAGCGGATGTTCCGGTCGCGGGTACCGCTGCCGCCGCAGGCCTACGCCAAGATCATCTTTCCCGATCCGTGGTGCTATGCCGAACTCGGCGAGGGCGTCGAGGCGTGGGGGTACCGCTGCATGCAGGCCGAACTCCAGTTCATCGACCGGGAGCAGATCGCGAAGCGCTGGTGGGCCGAGGAGTTCACCCCGGTCGTCCGCATGCTCAATGCCGCTGACCTGATCGGCAGACGTACCGAGGCCGAGGCTTACCTCCAGGTGGCCAGGGAGCGCTACCGGCTCATTCGCACGCACGAGTGGAGCGACGAGGTTATCGCCCGGCTGGCGCGCGAGGTCCGCTAAGCCGGAGTTGCCGCGTCGCCTGCTGCCGCCCCTCCTGGCGCCGCGCCGCTGTCCTTCTCGCCGAGCGCGATATTGCGGCCCGTGGACGGGTCGAACACGTGCATGGAGCGCAGGTCGACCCAGAGCTCGGCGTCGTCGCCCTCGCGGATCCTGGTCGCCGCGTCGATCCTGGCCACCACCGTGTCGCCGCTCCCGCCCGTATCGGCGCGTCCCGAGTCCCTGGCCAGCTCGGCAAGCTCGGCCGCGTCTACGCCCCGCTCGATCTCCTTAGTGAAGTAGACGTAGACGTCCGAGCCCATCGACTCCAGCACGTCGATGGTCGCGCGGAACCCGATGCCGTTCTGCTTGGCGTCGGCGCCCGCCAGCGAGGCGTCTTCGAAGTTCTCCGGCCTGATACCGATGATCAACTCCCGCGGAGCGTTGGCGTGCTCGAGAGCCTGCCGCAGCCGACCGCTCAGCGGCGCGTCGCCGAGCGGCGTACGCAGCGTGCCGTCGTCGATGGTCGCCGGCATGAAGTTCATCGCCGGCGAGCCGATGAAGCCGGCCACGAACAGGTTGTCCGGCCGGTCATACAGCTCCTGCGGCGAGCCGACCTGCTGCAGCAAGCCGTTGCGCATGACGGCTACTCGATCCCCGAGCGTCATCGCCTCTGTCTGGTCGTGCGTGACGTACACCATCGTGGTACCGAGCCGCCGCTGGATCCTGGACACCTCGGTCCGCATCTGCACGCGCAGCTTCGCGTCGAGGTTGGACAGCGGCTCGTCCATCAGGAACGCCGAGGGATCGCGGACAATCGCCCGGCCCATCGCGACCCGCTGCCGCTGACCACCGGACAGGTTGGCCGGCTTGCGCTCCAGGTGCTGGGTGAGGTCGAGGATTCGCGCCGCCTCATTGACCTTCTCATCGACGACGGACCGCGGGTTCTTGGCGAGCTTCAGCGCGAAGCCCATGTTGTCCCTGACCGTCATGTGCGGGTAGAGCGCGTAGCTCTGGAAGACCATCGCGATGTCGCGGTCCTTCGGCGCCATATTGTTCACCACCTTGCCGCCGATCCGCAGCTCGCCCTCGGTGATGTCCTCCAGGCCGGCGATCATGTTCAGCGTCGTCGACTTCCCGCAGCCGGACGGGCCGACCAGGATCACGAACTCGCCGTCGGCGATGTCCAGGCTGATCTTGTCGACGGCCAGCGCGCCGTCCGGGAAGCGCTTCGTGACCTGGTCAAGAACGATGTCAGCCACTGTTTCTCCTCATGTCTTAGCCCTTGACGGCACCGGAAGTCAGCCCAGCGACGATCCGGCGCTGGAAGAACAGCACGAAAATGATGATCGGGATCGTGATGACGACCGCGGCAGCGGAAATCGGCCCGGTCGGCGACGTGAACTGCGAACTGCCGCTGAAGAACGCCAGCGCTGCCGGAGCGGTCCGCGCGCTGATCGTCGAGGTGAAAGAGATCGCGAAGAGAAACTCGTTCCAGCAGAACAGGAACACCAGGATGGCCGTGGTCACCATGCCAGGCGCAGCCAGCGGAGCGATCACCCTCGTGAATGCCTGGAACGGAGTCGCGCCGTCCATCTTGGCGGCCTTTTCTAGCTCCCATGGGATCTCCCGGAAGAAGGCCGACAGGATGTAGATGCCCAGCGGCAGGCCGAACGCGACGTACGGGATGATCAGTCCCGGCCAGGTGTCGAACAGGCCGAGCGCCCGCTCAATGTTGAACATCGGAGTGACCAGCGAGATCGCCGGGAACATGGCAATGAGCAGCGCCATCCCGATCAGGACCTGCTTGCCGGGGAAGTCGAGCCTTGCGACCGCGTAGGCGGCCATCGACGCGAGCAGCACGGCAATGACGGTCGCGATCAGGCCGATCCCGATCGAGTTCAGCAGCGGCCTGATGAACTGCGAGCTCTGCAGGATGCCGCTGTAGTTCGACCAGGTCCATTGCTTGGGCCAGAAGGTCGCGTCGAGAATCCCGGCCGGGGTCTTGAAGGACAGTGAGACGATCCACAGCACGGGAATCAGCGTCAGGGCGACCGCGATGGTGTTCGCCGCACCCCAGCCGAACTTCTTCCCGGTATCCGGACGAGCCATCAGCCAGTCACCTTCTTCCAGTATCGGTACCGGGAGCGGCGGTGCCGAAGCCCCTGATGAACAGGACCGCGATGATCGCCACGCAGATGAAGATCAGGATCGAGATCGCCGATCCGATGCCCAGGTTGAGCGCGCCGAACAAGTTGTCGTAGCCGAGGATCGAGACCGACCCAGTACTGTTCCCGCCCTTGGTGAGGATGTAGATGTTGTCGAAGATCCGGAAGGCGTCCAGGGTCCTGAACAGCAGCGCGACCAGGATCGCCGGCTTCATCAGCGGCAGCGTGATCCTGATGAAACGCTGCCAGCCGGTCGCGCCGTCCACCTTCGCAGCCCGCTGCAGATCCTCCGGCACCAGGGACAAGCCCGCCAGCAGCAGCAAGGCCATGAACGGGGTGGTCTTCCACACTTCGGCCAAGATGATCACGGCGATCGCCTGGCCGGTGTGGCTCAGCGGGGCACTGTTACCGGTGAGCGCCGACAGGTAGCCGGTGCTGGGCGTCCAGGCAAAAAACCAGCTGTAGGCGGCGGCCACCGTCACGATTCCGTAGGGAATGAGCGCCGAGGTGCGGACCGTGTTGCGGCCGAAGATCGTCCGGTGCATCAGCAGCGCGAGCAGCATGCCGAGCACGAGCTCGATGGCGACTGAGACGACCGTGATGATCAGGGTGACGATCAGCGCGTGCCACCAGTACCACGAGCTGAGCACGGCTCCGTAGTTGCTCAGCCCGACGAACTTGACCGCGTTGGGAATCTCGAGGTTGTAGCGCTCAAGCGACAGGTAGACGGCATAGGCGATCGGGTACGCGGTGACGGCGACCATCACGATCACCGCCGGCGCGCACAGCAGCCAGCCGAGCCTGCGCTCGGCCCGCGCTCCCTCGGAAAGCTGGCGCCGACGGGTGGCCGGCACCCGCTCGACCGTGGTGACCGTAGCCGTCTGGCTCTCGATGCTCATCGGCCCCTTCCTTTCCCCGCGGCCAGGTCGCGGCCAGGCGGGCGGCGGTTCACGGGATCAGCCCCTTCGACTGCAGGGCGTTGTTGATCTGGTTGATCATCTGCTTCTCGGTGGTCGCAGGGCTGATGCTCGCGGGCGGCGACACCAGGTGCGAGATGTTGATTGATACGACCTGGTACACGGGCGTCTTCGGCCGCACGCTGGCGGTCTCGAGCTCCTTGAGGATGTCGGCGTGGAACGGGTAGCCACCGAAGAGCTTGGGATCGCTGTACAGGCTGATGATGGTGGGTGGCACGCCGCCCACGAGCGCGCCTCGCAACTGATTGGCCTTGTTACGCAGGCAGAGTGCCGCCTGGAAAGCCAGCTTGGGGTGCTGCGAGAAGGAGCTGACCGCCAGATCGATGCCGCCGATGGTGACATGCGCGGGCTGGCCTGGGATCACCGACGGATAGGGCGCCCACTTGAAGTTCTTGAACATCGCCGGGTTGTCGGCCTTCATCGACGGATAGACGAACGGGTAGTTCAGCTGGAAGGCCGCGGTTCCTGCCTCCATCGCCAGGCGGTTGTCATTCTCCTGCTGGACATCCAGGGAGGGGTCCGCCGCCACCGACGTCGCGAGCTTCTTCATGATCGTCAGCGCGGTGATGGCCGGTCTGCCGAGCGCCACGTGCGCGGCGTCGGGCGTGAGCACGCTGCCCCCGGCGCTGGCCAGCATTGTGTTGAACCAGACCGTCGCGCCCTCGTACTGGGCGCCCTGGATCTCGATCAGGTGCGGCTTGCCCTGCTTCGCCAGCCTGATCGAGTCGTTGATCATTTCGGTCCAGGTCTTCGGCGGTGTCTTGACCAGGTCGGAGCGGTACCACAGCAGCTGGGTATTGGTGTTGTCTGGCACCGCGTAGAGCTTGCCCTTCCAGGTAGCGGTCTCCAGCATCGGCTTGAGCGTGTCGCGGGTGGCCTGCTGCTTGTTGCTGCCAGTCCACGGCAGGAGCCAGCCGGCCTGGGCGAACTCGGCCTCCCAGGTCACGTCCAGGCCCATGATGTCGATCGTGTTGTCGTGGGCGGCCAGGCGGCGCACCAACTGCAGCCGCTGGCCGTCGGCCGAGGTCGGCAACTGCTGGTAGGAGATCGTGTACTTGCCGTGACTCTGCTTGGTGCATGTCGCGACCGCCTGGCTAGTCGCGCCCGAGGTATCCGGATAGATGTAGTAGTTGAGCGTGACCGGACCGGAACCACCGCCGCTAGTACCGCACGCAGCAAGCCCTGATGCGGCGAGGGCGGCGCCGGCGAGAACCGCCACGCGTTGCCTGACACGGTCGGACCCAGCCCTCATCTTGCCTCCAACGCGGAATTCAGACTCGAATGACTACCGGATCGGCAGGAGGTTTGGCGGCTCTGTCCGGCCGGCCGGCCGGAACTACCCCGCTGCACGACTTCAATCGGGAGAACTTGCCGGAGGGGCAGGACGCGCTCACCACGAAGCAAGGCGCAGAGCCGTCTTGCGCCTTCGGCGCCGCTCTCCTGCAGGGGCTGGCGGACGGTGCTAAGCCTGAGCAGGCTGGCGGGCTCGATGTCGTCGAATCCGATCACCGACAGGTCCTGCGGTACTCGCACCCCGAGCCGGTCAGCGGCCGCGAGGACGCCGGTGGCCTGGGTATCTGAGGCCGCGAAGATCGCTGTCGGACGGTCAGGCATGGCGAGCAGTTCGGCCGCCATAGCCTCCGCGCTGGCTGGACCGTGCGGACCGAGCCTGGTCAGCGATGGATCCACGCCGATCCCCGCCGCCCTGAGCGCGTCATACAGGCCGGCGCGGCGGCGCTCTGAGGATGTGCTGCCACCCGTCGCGGCCAGGCCGCGCCGCGCGCGGTCCCCGATGAAGCCGATTCTGGCGTGGCCGAGCGCGAGCAGGTGCTCGGCCGCCAGCCGCCCGCCCGCCACATCGTCGATGACCGTGTGCGGCACGCTCCGCGCGGCCAGGTCGACGGTAACGAGCGGGACATTGGCCCGCCGGAACGACGTTAAATGATCAGGGCTCAGCGCTAGCGACATCACGATCACGCCGTCCGCCCGGTGCCGCGCGGTCAGCGCGGCCAAATGCTGGTCACGCTGGCTGGCTGTATCAACGTTGCAGACGATCGTCGCGTAACCGCGCTCGGCGAGGACGGCGAGCGCGCCAGCGAGACGCTCGACGGCCGACGGCCTGGTCACGTGCGGCACCACGATCGCGACCGTCCGCGACGTGCCGCGCGACAGCGCCGTGGCCAGGTGACTAGGGCGGTAAGCGAGCTGCTCGATCACCTTAAGCACCTTGGCCCTGGTGGCTTGCCTGACATTGGCGGCGCCATTAATGACGCGCGACACGGTGCCGATTCCGACCCCCGAAGCACCGGCGACATCGGCGATGGTGACGCGATCAGACGCCTGCACAGCAGCCTCCCGGGCCCGGTTCCTTGGCTGGAACCGGTTCCATGTGCGGATTCATTCATCGTCTCCCCGTCCCCTTAGCCCGTCAAGACACAACTGTCCCGCCAGCCATCTGGCAGGCTGGCCGCATGAGCAGCCTGGACCGGGACATCGTGACGCCCGGGCGCCCGCAAACCTGCGAGGTGTCGCCCGGTGTCTACGCCTACATCCAGCCGGACGGCACCTGGTGGATCAACAACACCGGCTTCCTGACCGGCCCGCAGGGAGTCATCAGCATCGACTCCTGCGCGACTAGGCGGCGCACGCAGGCCTATCTCGACGCCATCGCCGGCGTCACGCGGGCGCCGGTGCGCGCCGTGATCAACACCCACCATCACGGCGACCACACATTCGGCAACTGCCTGTTCCCGGGCGCCGCCATCATCGCCCACGAGCGGGCGCGTGCCGAGGCTATCGCCTTCGGGCCGCCGCGCGACCTGCCGTTCTGGGATGGCCCTGACTGGGGCGATCTCACGCTCGACCCGCCCTTCATCACGTTCGCCGACCAGCTCACAGTGCACGCAGGCGATCTGCGGGCGCTAGTCAGCCATGTGGGCACCCCCGCCCATACCACCAACGACTCGATCGTGTGGATTCCTGACCGCTCGGTGCTCTTCTGCGGCGACCTGGTCTTCAATGGCGGCACGCCGTTCCTGCTCATGGGCTCGGTCAGCGGCGCCATTGAGGTACTGGAAGGGGTAATCATGCCGCTGGGCGCGCGGACCATCGTGCCCGGTCACGGCCCCGTCTTCGAAGGGACCGGGCCGATCGAGCAGACCCTTGAGTACCTGCGGTTCGTCCAGCGGGCCGCGGCCGGCGGCCGGGACGCGGGCCTGATCCCGCTCGAGGCCGCGCGCGAGGCCGACCTCGGCCGCTTCGCGCAGTGGCCTGACGCGGAACGGATCGCTGGCAATCTGCACCGTGCCTACGCCGAGCTGGACGGCGCCCCGCCAGGGGCGCCGATCGACGTCATTGCGGCGCTAGCGGACATGGTCGCCTACAACGGCGGCGCCCCGCTCACCTGCCTGGCCTGAGCATCCAGCCGTCACAGCCGGCTGGCCGATCCGCCCGAGTGCCGTGAGGGCGGTCAGCGATTTCCTGCTCTCCTCAGGGTTATTCGCGCGGAACAACTCGGTGTCCGTCGCACCGGGCAGGACGGCGTTCACCGTGATGCCGCGCTCGCCGAGCTCGTACGCCGCGACCCGGCCAAGCAGCTCGAGCGCGGCCTTGCTCGATGCATAGGGAGCCATCAGGGGCCCCACCATCACGGTGTTGAGCGTGGAAATGTTGACCACTCTGCCCCCATCTCGCAGGCGCCGCGCGGCCTCGCGGATCAGCACGAACGGGCTCTTCAGATTCACCGCAAGCACGGCATCGAAGACTTCGTCGGTAGTGTCGGCGATCGGATCCCCCGCCACGACACCGGCGTTGTTGACCAGGATGTCCAGCGGGCCGAGCTGACTCTCGGCCTGATCGAAGAGGCGACGAGCCGCGCCAGGGTCGGCGAGGTCGGCCTGCACGGCGTGCGCGGTGGCTCCCGCCGCCCTGATGCCGGCAACCGCGGCCAATGCCCCGTGAGCCGCCGGTGACGAGTGCCGCTTTATGCTGCAATCCGGCCATAGCCGGAGTATTCCACGTCGCCCGGCCTGGTCGCCTGGTCGCCAGCCGGGGATAGCCAGCCGCCTGCCGCCTGAGGCATATTTAACTCATAACCGTTGCGGGCGACAGTTCGAATCCTTATTCGGACTAGAGTCTTGTCTGGAACACATGCGTCGCTGACGGAGGCAGAACGCGATGGTCTATGTGCTGGCACTGGCTGCCTCGCTGGTTAACGCCCTGACGAGCGTCCTCCAGCGGCTCGGAGTGCAGAATGCGCCCGCCGATGCGACATTAAGGCTTAGCCTGCTCAAGTACGCGCTGCGCCGGGGAGTTTGGCTGCTCGGCTTCGCGCTGATGATCCTCTCTTTCCTGCTCCAGGCCATCGCACTGCACGTCGGGAGGCTCTCGGAGGTCCAGCCGATCCTGACCACCGAGCTGGTGTTCCTCGCGGCGATTCTCGCCATCTGGTTCAGGTTCCCGATCGGCCGCCGCGAGTGGATCGGCGCGATCGCCGTGGCCGCTGGCCTGTCGGGCTTTCTGTACTTCGCGCAACCCGAGTACGGCATGACGCCGCCGCCAGGATGGCGTTGGGCTGTGGCCGGCGGAATATGCGTCGGGATCATCGTCATCGCGGTCTTCCTGGCCATGCGCGGACCTCGCTGGTGGCGGGCGGCCATGTTCGGAACCGCTGCGTCGGTCAGCTTTGCCTTCACCGCGGCGTGCACCAAGGTCGTCTCGGGTTTCGCCGCAGCCGACTGGACTCAGCTGTACAAGCACTGGCAGGTCTATGCGCTCGCCGTCTTCGGGGCCATGGCAGTGTTCCTGACCCAGAACGCCATCCACGCCGGCCCGCTTGTCGCTTCCCAGTCGAGTCTGGTCCTAGTCGACCCGCTGGCCAGCATCTGCATCGGCATCGGACTCTTCGGCGACGATCTGCATACCGGCGGTGCCTCTGGTCCGCTTGAGGCGCTCTCGCTGCTGGTCGCGTTCGGCGGGGCCGTCTGGCTCGCCCGCTCTCCGCTGATCGCCGCGATGAACGAGGGCGAGCGCCTCGAGCTGCAGCCGAGGCGGTCGCGGTCTGAGCCGCTGCCCGGCATCGCGCCCTGACCGGCCTTGGACTTCGAGATCCCGGCGGAACTCGCCGCCTACCTCGCCGAGCTTGACGCCTTCATCGAGCGCGAGATCCGTCCGCTCGAGCAGTCCGAGGACAACATCAGGTTCTTCGATCACCGGCGCGAGGACGCCAGGACGGACTGGGGTCGCGGCGGCCTGCCGAGCAGGGAATGGGAGGCGCTGCTGCGCGAGGTTGTGCGCCTGGCCGATGCGGCCGGCCACTACCGGTACGCCTTCCCGGCCGAGTACGGCGGCAAGGACGGCACGAACCTGGGCATGGCGATCATTCGCGAGCATCTGGCGAGCAAAGGCCTGGGGCTGCATTGCGACCTGCAGAGCGAGCACATGATCGTCGGCAACAACGTCGGCCTGCTGCTGATGATCAGGTACGGGACAGCCGAGCAGCGGGCTGAATGGACCGAGGGCCTTGCGGGCGGCCGGAAGGGCTTCGCGTTCGGGATCACCGAGCCCGCGCACGGTTCCGATGCCACGTTCATGGAGACAACGGCCGTCCGCGTGAAGGGGGAAGGGGCGGCGGGAGGGGAGTGGGTGATCAATGGCGAGAAGACCTGGAACACCGGGGTGCATGCCGCATCGGCTGACCTGATCTTCGCCCGGACCAGCGGCCAGCCGGGCGACGCCGACGGGATCACCGCCTTTCTCACCCCCGTCAGCTCGCCTGGCTTCACGGTCGAGGAATACCTGTGGACCTTCAACATGCCGACCGACCACGCGCGTATCAGCCTGCATGACGTCCGGGTGCCGGCCAGCGCGGTGTTCGGCGGCGAGGGCCGCGGCCTGCAGGTCGTGCAGCACTTCTTCAACGAGAACCGGATCAGGCAGGCCGCATCCAGCCTCGGGGCCGCGCAGTACTGCATCAGCGAGTCCGTCGCCTACGCCAAAGAGCGCAAGCCATTCGGCAAGCCGCTGGCGGCCAATCAAGCGATCCAGTTCCCGCTGGTGGAGTTGCAGACGCAGTGCGAGATGCTGCGCGCGCTGATCCACAAGACCGCGTGGCTGATGGACACCTACGGCCCGTTCTCCGCCTCCGACAAGGTCTCGATGTGCAACTTCTGGGCCAACCGGTTGTGCTGCGAGGCCGCCGACCGGGCCATGCAGGTGCACGGCGGACTCGGCTACTCGCGGCACAAGCCGTTCGAGCACATCTACCGGCACCACCGCCGTTACCGGATCACAGAAGGCGCCGAGGAGATCCAGATGCGCCGAGTCGCCGGATACATGTTCGGCTACATGCACCAGCGCGCCCCGAAGGGCGTAAGCGAGAGCTGATGGCGGAGGTACCGGTCGACAAGGAGGAGCTGGCCAGGACGCTGAAGCCGTGGCTCGGGCCGGCCAGCATAGAGGGGCTGGCGCCTATGTCCGGTGGCGCCTCCCGGGAGATCTGGGCCTTCGACGCGGTCGGGCCGGACGGCTCGAGGACAGAGCTGGTGCTCAGGCGGGATCCGCCTGGCCGGCCGGGCGATCCCGGCGCGATCGACAGGGAGGCGCGGGCCATCAGCCTCGCGGCCGCTGAGGGGCTCTGCGTGCCCGAGCTGATTATGGTCTCTGACGGAGCTGGCCTGGGCACGGCCGGCATGGTCATGCGCCGCGTCCCCGGCGAGACGATCGCCCGCAGGATCCTCCGCGACGGGGAGTACACCCAGGCGCGCCGCGTGCTGGTCGGCCAGCTGGCGGAGTTCGCTGCCGGCCTGCACTCGCTTGATGCGCCAGCTGACTTCCCCGGCACCGACCCGGTCGCCGACCTGCGGGCCACGCTGGAGACATTCGAGGAATACAGCCCAGTGTTCGACCTGGCCTTGCAGGAGCTGGCGGCGAGCCAGCCGCCGCAGCGCGGCCCAGGACTGGTCCACGGCGACCTGCGGCTCGGCAATGTCGTGGTGGGGCCCGAGGGCCTGCGCGCAGTGCTGGACTGGGAGCTCGCGCATGCCGGCAATCCGGCCGAGGATCTCGGCTGGCTCTGCGTGAAAGCGTGGCGGTTCGGGACCGCGGCACCGGTCGCCGGCGTCGGCACCCGCGAGGAGCTGCTCGCTGCCTACCGTGCCGCCGGCGGCGCCGAGATCAGCATGGACGAGCTCCGCTGGTGGGAAGTGCTAGGCACGCTCCGCTGGGGCGTCATCTGCATGACCCAGGCGCACGCCCACCTGTCGGGCGCGCACCGCTCGGTCGAGCTCGCCGCGATCGGGCGCCGCGTCTGCGAGCAAGAGTGGGACCTGCTGCTGCTGCTCGCGCCCGAAGCAGCCGCCCTGGCCGCCGCACGGCGCCCCCGACCCAGCGGCTCCCCGCAGCCCGCGCCGGCGCCGCACGGGCGGCCGACGGCGAGCGAACTGCTCGACGCTGTGCGGGGCTTCCTCACCGATCAGGTCATGCCAGCGACCGGCGGTCAGGTCTCTTTCCATGCCAGGGTCGCCGCCAACGTGCTCGGCATCGTCGCCAGGGAACTCGAGCTCGGCCCGATGCCGCCGGCAACCGGCCTCGCCGACAGCGTGGCCGCCAGGCTCGCCGTGGCCAATCCGCGTTATTTTGAGGCCTAACCATACGCACCGGGTGACCCTCGTGGCAGGAGGCGCTAGCCAGGACGGAGCCGGCCAAGGCGACGATCGGCGGCTGCTCCGTGCTGGCTACCGAGGATCTGAGCGGCCCACTTAGCAGAGGGAGTCTCCAGTGATCATTGACTGCGCTCATTACCAGAACGGCAGGCGGCAGGAGGAGGGCCCCGTATCGCTGGAGGACGCGGCGGTGCGCAGCCGCCAAGGCGGCTTCGTGTGGCTCGGAATGTTCGAGCCGGAGCCGGAGGAACTCGCCCAGGTCCAGGCTGCGTTCGGGCTTCACGAGCTTGCCGTCGAGGATGCGCAAACCTTTCATTTGCGGCCCAAGGTGGAGCTCTACGGCGGTGACGTGCGGCTAGTCATCTTGCGGACAGCCCGGTACGACGACGACGCGGAGGAGGTCGAGTTCGGCAGGATCAGCGTGTTCCTGGCGCCGACTTTCGTGATCACCGTGCGGCAGGGCGTGGCGAGCGAGCTACGGGAGGCCAGGCAGCGGCTTGAGCAGCGGCCCGAGCTGCTGGCCCTCGGCAGCATATCGGCGCTCTGGGCGATCCTGGATCAGGTGGTCGACGGGTACTCGCCGGTGGTGGCCGGGCTGGAGCACGACATCGACCAGATTGAGGCCACCGTCTTCTCCGGCAGCGTCGCGCCGACGGAGCGGATCTATTCGCTCCGCCGGGAGGCCACCGACTTCTACCGTGCCGTTCACCCGCTGATCGGGGTGGTCGTCACCAGCGAACGCGCGGCGCCGCCCGAGCTGCAGCCGTACCTGCGTGACGTCAGGGACCACGTGCTCCAGGTCGACGAGGAGGTGGTCGCGCAGCGCGACCTGCTCGGCACCGTACTCGAGGCGAACATAGCCGTTATCTCCGTCGAGCAGACCAAAGTCAGCGTCAACCAGAACGCCACCATCGAACAGCTGACGATTCTGGCCACGGTCTTCCTGCCGCTGACCTTCGTGACCGGGTTCTTCGGCCAGAACTTCCGCTGGCTGGTCGACCACATCTCGAGTCCCACCTCCTTCTGGGTCTACGGCATCGGCGGCTTGGCCGTCCCGCTTCTGCTGCTGTACTTCTGGCTCAGGCACCGCAGGCTGCCGGCCTCTGAGCTTGCCCCGGCGCCGGCCGGCGGTACCCAGCAAAGATGATCACGCGGTTGTGGTGCATCTATGCGCACAAACCGCGTGATCATCCGGCCAGCATGAAGCTTAGGAGCCCCCAGTGAGAGCGGTTGTCTTCACCAGTCCGAGCGAACCCGTAATGGTCCGCGAGGTTGACCTGGCCCCGCCGGGCCCGGGCGAGGTCAGCGTGGCGATCGCGGCGGCCGGAGTCTGCCACAGCGATCTGCATGTACGCCGCGGCGACTGGCGGGTGCCTGCCCCGCTGGTCATGGGGCACGAGGGCGCCGGGATCGTCAAGGAGGTCGGGCCTGGCGTCAGCGGCCTCACCGAGGGCGACCACGTGGTGCTGTCCTGGATTGCCCCGTGCGGCAAATGCCGCTTCTGCCTGGCGGGGCATCCGGCTCGGTGCAAGATCGCGGCCACCGTCGTGGGACCCGGCGGGGTCCTGATGGACGGCACCTCCCGGCTCCGGCTGGACGGCCAGCGGATCCGGCACTATCTCGGCGTCTCCTCATTCGCCGAGCAGGCAGTCGTGCCGGCCTCTGGAGCCATCCGGATCCGCGACGACGCGCCGCTCGACGTGGTGGCCCTGGTCGGCTGCGCCGTCGCCACCGGAGTTGGCGCGGTGACAAACACGGCTGCGGTGGAGCAAGGCGCCACCGTTGCGGTGATCGGCTGCGGCGGCGTCGGCCTGTCCGTTGTCCAGGGAGCGCGGCTGGCCGGGGCCAGCCGGATTGTCGCCGTGGACCTACGGCCGGAGAAGACGGCGCTGGCGCGCAGGCTCGGGGCGACCGACGAGGTCGACCCGGCAGCCGCCGACGCTGTCGCCGCGGTGCAGGACCTGCTGCCCGACGGGGTTGATTACGCCTTCGACGCGATCGGCCTGACCAGTACGATCAGCCAGGCCATCGCGATGCTCGGCTTGGGCGGCGCGGCGGTGCTGGTCGGCCTGCCGCCAGACGGTGCGACGGTCTCGTTCGAGCCGCTTGTCCTGGCCGAGTCCGACCAGCGGATCCTTGGCTCGAACTACGGCAGCGTGCGGCCAAGCGTCGACATCCCCGCTCTCGTCGACCTCTTCATGGACGGCGACCTGCTGCTCAACGAGCTGATCTCGTTGCGGGCGCCGCTTGAGTCGGCCTCTGCCGCGCTCGATGAGCTCGAGGCAGGCCGCGCGCTTCGGACCCTGCTGATCCCCTGACAAGCCTGCCCTTTTGCCACCACCATCGGGGTGAGATCCTTCGCACGGGCATGCGGTGCGCGCGGGGCTGTCACTGGCCGATCAGCGTGGCGGCGCGTTCGGCAATGGCAAGCACGGTGGCGTAGGTGTTGGCACCAGGGACGGTGGGCATCACCGAGGCGTCCCCGACGCGGAGTCCGTCGACGCCGCGTACGCGCAGCTGGGGGTCGACGACCGCCGCCGGGTCGGTGCCGATCCGGCAGGTGCCTACCGTGTGGTGATAGGCGTCCGTGTCACGGCGCAGATAGTCGCGTAGCCCGGTGTCGTCCTGGACGTCGGGGCCGGGGAGCACCTCCTCGTCGCGCCAGTCGTCGAACGCCGGGGAGCTGCCGATCTCGCGGGCAACACGCAGTGCGGTCAGCATCCCAGCCATATCGCGGTCGTCGCCGAAGTAGTTAGGGTCGATGAGTGGCGCTGACGCGGGATCGGCGCCGGCCAGCCGAACCGAGCCGCGGCCATGTGGATGCAGCACTGCGAACGCGATCGTGTACCCGACCGCTGGTCCTGGCATCCACGGCGGGTGATAGGGCAGATCGATCAACAACACCTGGATGTCCGGGGCGGCCAGGTCCGGTGTGGTACGCACCGCCGCGACCACCTCGCCGTGGTTGTTCTGGGCGGGTGGAAGCCGCTGCGCCGCGGTGTAGATGACTCCGGCGAGTGGGTGATCGTGCAAGTTCGCTCCGACGCCGGGCAGATCCGCCACCACGTCGATGCCGACGGCGCGCAGGTGCTCGGCTGGCCCGATGCCGGACAGCAGCAGCAGCTGGGCGGACCCGATCGAACCGGCGCTGAGAATCGTCTCGCCATGGGGGTAGATCTGCCGAGTCTCGCCGCCGACTGAGTATTCCACGCCGGCGCAACGCCCATCCGCCACGACAAGTCGATGAACCAGCGCATTGGTCTCCACGGTGAGGTTCGGGCGGTCGAGGACGGGGCGCAGGTAAGCGTCAGCAGCGGACTGGCGGTACCCGTCCACGATGTTGAGATCCCACCAGCAGATGCCCTCCTGGTCCTGGCCGCTGAGATCGTCAGTGCGTTGGTATCCGACGCCCACCGCGGCATCGAGAAAGGCATACGACAGAGGACTGGCGTGTCGTGCGGGCGCCACCCGCATGGGGCCGTCAGTGCCCCGGTATGCCCGATCGCCGCCCTCAGTTCTCTCGCTGCGCTTGAAGAAGGGAAGAAGATCCTCGTAACCCCAGCCGGCGGCGCCCGACGCCACCCACTCGTCATAGTCGCTGCGGTGGCCACGGATGAAGGACATCCCATTGATGCTGCTGGACCCGCCCAGAACTTTGCCCCGCGGGTACCGGCGCGCCATACCACCGGCTGCGGGCTGCGGGACGGTCGCGTACCCCCAGTCCACCTCGCTGCCGATCAGCATCGGCCACGCCGGCGGGACCGCCATGTTCGGAGGGCCGTCGGCCGCCCCGGCTTCCAGCAGCAACACCCGATTCTGTGGATCTTCCGACAGCCGCGCGGCGATCACGCATCCGGCACTGCCCCCGCCCACCACCACGTAGTCGAACTGGTCCATCTCCGATTACCCATGATCGCTGGCAACTGTTGTCTCGGTCGAGCCGACAGGTAGGCCCCGACCATGGCCAACTGCCCCGGGAGCCAGCTGAAATAACCTCAGGCGGTGTGGGTAATCAGTGCCGATCGTGGGGTTATCCACTTCCAGGACCTGAGGGATGCGGGCCGATCGCCAGCACCGTAATCACCGTGCGGCCCGGTTCGTCAGGGCCGTACTGCCAGAAGATCCGCCACGCCGACGGCGTGTGGTTCTCGACGTAGGAGTCCCACACCTTCACCTCGCGATCAACTGGGAAGCTCTCGTAGAGGTGGGATGCCAAGCCAGGATGCCGCGGATTCTGCTGAAGTCGGCCTAGCGCACGCCTGATCTTCCTGAGCTTGGCCTGCTGGTTCGGATCACCCGACTCAAGCTCTCCGAGCATCTTCGCCGCCCTGGTCGAGAAGCGCAGCGTGTACGGCACCGGTCGTTAGTCCTCGTCCTCGTCTTCGTCGGTGGCATACTCCGCAAAGCTGCCAAGGTCGACGGTCCGCCCGTGCTCGGCTTCCGTGAGAGCTTCACGAATCTCCGACGCCAGCGCCGGGGTGCGCCATACAACCATCTCCCGTTCTGGTATCGACACGACCGGGATCAGGAGCAGCACGCCGTCGATGCGCTGCTCGACGCGGTAGCGGCGGCCCGGCTCCGCACCGGCCTTACCGAGGCTAACGCGGCCCCGGCTGTCAACCTCGACTTCGGCGACGGTCTCGAATTGCTCTCGTTCGTACGGGACAGATGCGGCGGGCATGATCATTCCCTTCCCGATGCGGAGGGGCAGGCGAATCGGGGGGTTTCCTGCGTTTCCTTCTCCGGTGTTGAGGGCATTGCGGCAAAACCCACTTTGCTACTTCTCCCAAGAGTATGACGCCTTCCAGAAGCTTCAGGGTTGCTTGGGAGGCAACAATTTAGAACTGCGGGCCGCCAACGCGGGGCGCCGGGACTTGCCGCAGGCTCCTCATGCGTGCCCCCAGCGCGCAATCGACAACCTGCCCGAGGTGCCAGTGGACGCGCGGAAGCTGGAGGACAGGGCCGACGCTGCTATCGCACGGGATTGGGGGAGGGGTCCCTGGTGCAGCGCCGGCCCTGTCGCTCGTGGGGGTTCACAGCGCGCCCAATGTGAACTCGGCCAGTAGTGCGCGCTGACATGGCCACCTCGACCCGCACGCGCGGCAGTTGCCGAGATGGTTGACGTGCTGGTCGATTACCCGCCCGGCGGTTCCTAGCAGGTGCATGAGTTCGGGCGGGAGGAAGTCGCCCCGAACTGGCATGCTCCGCCCGGCCGCCACCTGGATCGATATCTGACCCATGTGAACCTCCGACCGGTAATTGCCAATGGAACTGCCATGTGCTCATCAGCCTGGCCCGGTGCGAGAGTCCAGCTAACCCGGGCAACTGTGAACTTCTTTCGCTGTCCAGTCTGGCGCCCCCGGCAGCTGCCGTCTTCGCTGCTAGCGCCCAACCTGAATGGAGGCTGGCTGGGGGGTTCGACTTTCCGGCTGGCCGCAATGCCAAGAACGCCCGCGTGCTGCACGCTGGGAACATGGCCGTGCGGTGCCTCATCGTCGATGACAACCATGAATTCCTCCTGGCTGCCCGCGAGCTGCTCCTGCGCGAGGGGATCAGCGTCGTTGACGTCGTGTCGACCGGAGCCGAGGCATGCCGTAGCTGCCGCGAGCTGAAGCCGGATGTCGCCCTCGTTGACATCGATCTCGGCGAGGAGGACGGCTTTGACGTCGCCCGCCAGCTCGCTGCCCAGGAGGGCGCGGAGCTGGTCTTCGTGATCCTCATTTCCGTGCACTCCGAGGACGACTTCGCGGACATGATGGCGGACAGCCCTGCGGTCTCGTTCTTGCCCAAAGCGGGTCTGTCGGGTGCCGCGATCCGCGGCATCCTCGCGCGCGCGGCGGCACGAGGCGGTGCGGGTCCTAAGCGGGAGTCGAGATAAGCGAGCACCGCGAGGACGCGACGATGGTCGTCTTCGGTCTCCGGCAGGTCCATCCGGGCGAGGATGCTGCGTACATGCTTCTCGACCGTTCCCTCGGTGATCCACAGCCGGTGCGCGATGCCCGAGTTCGAGCGGCCCTCCGCCATGAGCGCGAGCACCTCGCGTTCACGTTCCGTGAGCTGGTGTGAAAGGTTGTCGCGGCGGCGGGCCGTAATGAGTTCCTGGACCAGTGCCGGGTCCACCACTGAGCCGCCCATGGCGATCCGGCCGACCGTCTCGGCGAAATCGCCCACGTCGGTCACTCGGCTCTTGAGTAGGTAACCCACCCGTTGGCCGGTGGCGAGCAACTCCATCGCCTGCTCGACCTCCGCATGCGCCGAGAGAACCAGGATGCCTATAGCGGGGAATTCCTGGCGGATCACCCGCGCCGCGTCGAGGCCCTCAGTCAGATGATCCGGGGGCATCCGGATGTCGACGATGGCGAGGTCCGGACGATGCTCCCGGATCAGGGCCAGAAGCCCCGGCGCGTCGTGGGCCTGGCCCACCACCTCGAACCCTGCGCGTTCGAGCAGGCTCGCGATTCCCTCCCGAAGCAGGATGTCATCGTCCGCCAGCACGATGCGCATCCTTGCTTCGCCCATTTCGCCTCTTCGCCTTACAGTGGCAGAGGGGGTATTCGCATCAGATTACAGGCCAGTTCCCGCTGGTCAGAGGGACGGGCATGGGGGCAAGGGGGGCACCAGGTACGAGGGGGTTTCGACGGCGGCGCGGCCGCCTGACCAGGCGCACCGTCGCCGTCAGCGTGCTGCTCTCGGCCATCATCGGCTCCGCATTTTTCCTCCTGATGCTGGCGATCGAGGGCCTTCGCGACTCGGAAAGCAAAGCGAATCATTCCCTGAAGGTGCTGATATCCGAGAGCCGGCTGGAGCGGCTGGTCATCGATGTCGAGACAAGCCAGCGCGGGTTCATCATCACAGGTGATACCCGATTCCTCCGGCCGTGGTACCAGGCCCGGGCGGCCTTGGCGCGGGAGGCCGCCGACCTGGAGCGCCTGGCAAGCGCGGGGGATGCGGGCGAGAGTACCCGGGCCCGGCGGATCACGCAGACCGCGGGCTCGTACATCAAGGATTACGCGGTCCCGCTCGTGACTGCGGCAAAGCGTGACCTGGGCTCCGCGCGAACCGTGGTGGAGACCGAGGAGGGGAAGCGCAGCATCGACGCGCTACGTGGAAGATTCGAGCGGTTCATGGCGTCGGAGCGCCAGATGTTCCGGACCGGCGAGGAGCAGGCCGACGCGGCAGCCCGTCGGGCTACTGTCGCGGCAACCGTCAGCGTCGCGGGCTCGATCGTCCTCATCCTGCTCTCCGGCGGTTACCTGGCCCGGTCGGTTGTCCGGCCGGTGCGCCGGGCGTCCGCGATGGCAGACCGCGTGGCAGGCGGGGATCTCGCCGTTCGGATGCCCGAGACCGGACCCGGTGAAGTTGGCATACTCGAACGTGCGTTCAATTCAATGGCGGGCTCGCTCGAGACAAGCACCTACGAGTTGCGCAGGATCGCGGAAGAGCAGGCAGCGCTGCGGCAGGTCGCGACGCTCGTCGCCCGCGCGGTGTCCCCACCTGAGGTCTTCAGCGCAGTGGCGGCCGAAACGGGCCGGGTGCTGGGGGCGGATTGCACTACCGTCGCCCGGTTCGAGCCGGAGGGCTCTGTGACCATCGTCGGCTCCTGGGCAAAGCCCGGCGCGCCCGGGCTGGCGCCGCCGCTGGGATCACGCTGGCCAGCCGAGGAGGCGAGCGTTTCGGGGCGGGTGCAGCGGACCGGGCGGCCAGCCTGGATGCGCTACGAGAACACGCGCGGGCCGGCGTCGGCCTGGGCCCGGGAGCACGGAATCCGCTCCTCGGCGGGCAGCCCCATCATCGTGGAGGGGCGACTGTGGGGCGTGATCATGGCGTTCTCGGGCCAGGCCGGGCCGCGTCCAGAAGGCACCGAGGAGCGCTTGCTCGCCTTCACCGAGCTCGTGGCTATGGCGGTCGCGAACACCGAGAGCCGCGGTCAGCTGACGGCTTCCCGCGCGCGGGTCGTCGCCGCCGCCGACGAGACCCGCCGCCGCATCGAGCGCGACCTTCATGACGGGACGCAGCAGCGGCTGATCTCACTCGCACTCGAGCTGCGGGCCGCAGAAGCCCGCTTGCCGCCTGAGCAGAAGAGCGTCGCGCAGCAATGGTCCAGGACCGCGCAGGGTCTGGCTGATGTGGCCGACGAGCTGCGGGAGATTTCACGGGGCCTGCATCCCGCGATTTTGGAGAAGGGCGGCCTCGGGCCTGCCCTTCGGGGGCTCGCCCGCCGCGCTGGTGTCCTGGTCCAACTCAGCGTGCGGATCCGCGGGCGGCTGCCGGAACGAGTCGAGGTCACCGCGTACTACGTCGTGTCGGAGGCGCTCACTAACGCAGCGAAGCACGCGCGAGCCTCCGTGGTATGGGTCGACGTCGCTATGGTTGACCACGTCGTACGGCTGCTGGTCCAGGATGATGGAGTCGGGGGGGCCGATCCGTCCCGCGGTTCAGGGCTCATAGGTCTGAGCGACCGGGTTGAGGCAGTCGGCGGCAGGATCGAGATCACCAGCCCGCCAGGGGGCGGCACCTCGCTCCTAGTCACCATCCCGTCCGACCGGCCGCCTGAGCCGTGACGGCGAGATCAGCCACCGCAGTTGCCGGACACGCACTGACCAACGCCAATCGCCATGCTCGCCGGGGGCAGTAACTTGCGCGGGAGTGATCCTAAGCGCTCGCACGCCGGCGCTGGCCGCGATGGCCTGCCACGTTGCCATAGCGCTGGCGTGCCGCCTCGCCGGACGTGCCGAGCATGGCGCCGATCGCAGCCCAGGTGTGGCCTTCGGCGCGGGCCACGCTCACCGCGGCGGCCAGATCCTGGGCGCTGGCCGCCAGGCGCCTGAATGCGACGGCGACGTCGCGTAGCGCCCGTGCGTCCTTGCCGCTGCCGGGCTCGGGCTCGTAGTCCTCGAACCGGTCGGCCAGCTCGTCAGCGTGCGCCATGATCTCCTCAGCGGAACGTGGCATCAGCGATCACCCCTCCCCCGTGGCAGGTACTTAGGCCGCGCTCGCATGGCGTGGACGATGACCGGGCCGTCATGGCTGTCGGCGACGCCGACTTCGAGCGGTGTCCCGTCGCGGGCCGGGCCGGGCCGGTGAGCATAGTGAGGTCATCGTCCAGGTAGTCGACGCGGCACGGGTTGCGGAATGCGTGCAGCATGTCCTCGTCGTCGATGCCGTGCCTACGGGCGCTCGGCGCGATCCTCTGCACACGTAGCCAAGTTACCTTGCCAGCGGATGAGCGGCAAGTTTCCTTGCGGGTCATGGCGCGCCATCGGGGATCGCAATTCGGGTGCGTAGTATCGCCGATCGCGGCGATTACCGGGTCCATTGGGTTTCCGCAGACCGAACACTGCAGGTTGTCCGCAACATCCGCAACAGTGCAACCGTGCTGGTCAAAGGCTTGCTCGTGTTGCGGTGTTGCACTTCCGTCCGCAACACCGGATTCATGTGCAACGCTCTGACCTGCGATGTTGGGCATGTTGCGGATGTTGCGGTCTAGGGGCGTGAGATACCGCTGCCAAGCGTCGCGGAAGTCGTCGCGCTCGTAACCGCGGGGGTGCTCCCGCCGATCCGCACAGTCTTGGACTTGATGCCGTACAGCCGCAGCAGCGCGGCCAGCCCACGCGGATTGATCCGCGGGTGCTTCCGGTCGCGGTCGTCAGCGCAGGACGCCTCGCCGATCGCGCACACCAGGTCGATGATGGATTCGGTCGCCAGTTTGTCTGCATCGTCGAAGACGCCGTGAAGGTCGGCGAGCAGCCGTACGCCAAGTGATGAGTCCTCCTCGGTCGCTTGGTCGCACAGGACCTTGCAGGCGAGGTGGATTCGCGATGGCCAGTCCCTGCCTGCGAGGTCAGCGACAGCGCACAGAGGCTCCCAGCAATCGGCCGCGCGGTCCTCGGCTGGCAGGTCAGGCTCGGCCAGCTGCAGCTCGTCATGGTGCGCGAGCACCCAGGCGCCCAGGCGCTCGCCCAGGTCCTTCAGGGGCGCGCGCCGCCTTCGGAACTGGCTGACCGACTCGCCGGGCCCGCAGCGCATCATGGTGATGATGACCGAGACCGCACCCGACGCCTGGCTGCGCCAGGTCAGCGGCGACATACAGGCGGGCCGGTGGGCATCGCGCAACGCGCCCAAGCCCGCCAAGCCCGTCACGCTGCGCGCCTACGCGGACGCCTGGCTGGCCGAGCGCGAGCTGTCGCCCAGCACCAGGCGGCTGTACCGGGTCACGCTCGACACGCAGGTGCTGCCCGCGCTCGGGGACGTTCCCGTCACCCAGCTCAGCCCGTCCGCCGTCCGGAAGTGGCACGCCAGCCTGATGCAGTCCACTTGGCCGACGCAGCGCGCGCACGCCTACAGCCTGCTGCGGACGATCCTGAACACCGCGCTGGCCGACGAGATCCCGGCCAACCCCTGCCGGGTGCGCGGTGCCGGGCAGGCCAAGCGAGCGCGGCAGATCAAGCCCGCGTCGGTGGCCGAGCTGGAGGCGCTCGTGCAGGCCATGCCAGAGCGGTACCGGCTGATGGTGCTGCTGGCCGCCTGGTGCGCGCTGCGGTTCGGGGTCTGGCCGAGCTGCGGCGCTGGGACATCGACGTGCGCAACGGTGTGGTCCATGTCCGCCGGGGCGTGATCCGCGCCGATGACGGCCGGGTCGTCAAGGATCCCAAGAGCGAGGCGGGCAAGCGTGACGTGGCGATCCCGCCGCACCTGCGCGACCATGTGGCGGCCAGCCGCGACGCGCTTGTGTTCCCCGCAGCCAGCGGCGGCC
>Ga0209131_1000310_pt1 | contig 35472 bp, 33 predicted proteins | sample GraSoi_2013_40cm_FD_185826 | JGI IMG/M metagenome (GOLD analysis project Ga0209131, IMG submission 185826) | Grasslands soil microbial communities from the Angelo Coastal Reserve, California, USA - Sample 9_17_2013_40cm (SPAdes) (version 2) | ecosystem: Environmental > Terrestrial > Soil >...
CGCCTTCCTCTTCAAGCACTGCGGCCAGCTGCTGTACGCACCGGGTACCAGCGAGGAGAAGCTCATGGATGCCGCGCTCGAAGCGGGCGCGCAGGACGTCGTCGCGCACGACGACGGTTCCCTCGAGGTGCTCACCACGGCGCACGATTTCGTCCAGGTCAAGGGCGCGCTCGAGAAGGCGGGATTCAAGGCCGAGCTCGCGGAAGTGACGATGAAGCCCACGACGGAGACCGAGATCTCGGCCGAGGACGCCGCGAAGCTGCAGAAGCTCATCGACGCGCTCGAGTCCCTCGACGACGTCCAGGACGTGTACACCACTGCCGCGATGACTGGCTAGTGACGGTCATCCTGCACGCGCTTCTCCTCGACGTTCCCGAAGAGCTCCGGACCGAGCGGCTGGTGCTGCGCGCAACGCGTTCCGGCCAGGGCGCGGCGGTGAATGCGGCGGTCGCCGAGTCGTTTCCCGCGTTGAAGTCGTGGATGCCGTGGTCGCAGCAGGCGCAGTCGCTCGAGGAATCCGAGAAGCATTGCCGCGACGCGCAGGCCAAGTGGCACTCCCGCGAGATGCTCGATTTCTGCTTCTTTCGCGCGCTCGACGGCGCGCTCGTCGGCAAGGGCGGGCTGCACACCATCGACTGGGCCATCCCGAAATTCGAGATCGGCTACTGGATCCGCTCGTCGTGCGCGCGCCAGGGCATCGGCACCGAGGCCGCGCTGGCGCTGGTGGAGCTCGCGCGCGGCCTGGGTGCGCGCCGCGTCGAGATCACCTCGGACGCGCGCAACGTAGCGAGCCGGCGCGTGGCCGAGAAGAGCGGCTTCACGCTCGAGGGGATCCTGCGCCAGAGCCGGCGCGACATGCGCGGCGAGCTCGCGGACTCGTGCATGTACGCGAGGACGTTCTAGGTTGGGAGCGATCCGCATCCTGGGCATCGACCCCGGCCTCGGGGTCACCGGCTACGGCATCGTGGAGAAGACCGGCAACCGGCTCGTCTACATCGCGAGCGGCCGCATCCGCTCGAAAGTGGCGGAACCGCTCGCCGAACGCCTCGCGACGATCCTTTCCGGCCTCGCCGAGGTGATCGACAGTTATCATCCGCTCGAGGTCGCAGTCGAGCAGGTGTTCGTGAACGTGAATCCGCAGTCGACGCTGCTCCTCGGCCAGGCGCGGGGTGCCGCGATCTGCGCGGCGGTGCTGGCGCGGCTTCCCGTGGCCGAATACACGGCGCTGCAGGTGAAGCAGTCGGTGGTGGGGCAGGGACATGCGCGAAAGGAGCAGGTGCAGGAAATGGTGAGGCGGTTGCTCAAGCTCGCCGGACATCCGAGCCCGGATGCCGCCGATGCCCTGGCGTGCGCGATCTGCCACGCGCACGGCGGCCTGGGGCTGGGCGCCATACCTACGCGCGGGCGCCGCGTGCGCGCGGGTCGAATTCTATGATTGGAAAGATCCACGGCAAGCTGGTCGAGAAGAATCCGCCGCAGGTGGTCGTCATGAGCCACGGCGTGGGCTACGAGATCGACGTGCCGATGAGCACTTTCTATCACCTGCCGCGCACCGGCGAGGACGTCGAGCTGCTCACGCACCTGGTGGTGCGCGAGGACGCCCATCTCCTCTACGGCTTTCTCACGCCCTCGGAGCGGGGCGCCTTCCGCCAGTTGCTCAAGATCAGCGGTGTGGGCCCCAAGGTGGCGCTGTCCGTCCTCTCCGGGCTGTCGGTGGAGGATCTTTCCATCGCGGTCGCCTCGCAGGATGCCGCGCGGCTCACCAAGGTTCCGGGGATCGGCAAGAAGACCGCGGAGCGCCTGGTGCTGGAGCTGCGCGACAAGCTGCCCGCGGCGGTTAGCGTGGCGCGCTCCAACGCGGGGCCCGCGGGCGGCGACGTGCTCAATGCGTTGCTGGGGCTTGGCTACAATGAACGCGAAGCGCAGGCGGCAGTGAAGCAGCTGCCGGCCGACCTGCAGCTCCCCGATGCCATCCGCCACGCCCTGAAGCATCTCGCGAAGCCGTGATCGAAGCCGACCGCCTGATCTCTGGGGGCCAGTCCACGCCGGTGGAAGAAGGCGAGGAACGGGCCCTTCGCCCGCGCCAGCTCGCCGAATACGTCGGCCAGCCGAAGATCCGCGAGCAGCTCGCGATCTTCATCGCGGCGGCGCGCAATCGCAAGGAAGCCCTCGACCACGCCCTGCTCTTCGGCCCTCCCGGGCTCGGCAAGACCACGCTCGCGCACATCATCGCGCGCGAGATGGGGGTGAACCTGCGCTCGACCTCCGGGCCGGTGCTCGAGCGCGCGGGCGACCTCGCGGCCATCCTCACCAACCTCGAGCCCAACGACGTCCTCTTCATCGACGAGATCCATCGCCTCTCGCCCGTGGTCGAGGAGATCCTCTATCCGGCGCTCGAGGACTACCAGATCGACATCATGATCGGCGAGGGTCCCGCGGCGCGCTCGGTGAAGCTCGACCTGCCGCCCTTCACGCTGATCGGCGCCACGACCCGCGCCGGGATGCTCACCAACCCGCTGCGCGACCGCTTCGGCATCGTGGCGCGCCTCGAGTTCTATTCGCCCGAGGAGCTCACCCAGATCGTGCACCGTTCGGCACGATTGCTGAACGTCGCCATCGACGCGGGCGGGGCGTTCGAGATCGCGCGCCGGGCGCGCGGCACGCCGCGCATCGCCAACCGGCTTCTCAGGCGCGTGCGCGATTTCGCCGAGGTGAAATCGACCGGGCTCGTGACGGTGGAAGTCGCCGACACGGCGCTGCGCATGCTCGACGTCGACGCCATCGGGCTCGACCTCATGGACCGCAAGCTGCTGGCGGCGGTGATCGAGAAATTCGGCGGCGGCCCGGTGGGCGTGGAGAACCTCGCCGCCGCGATCGGCGAAGAGCGCGATACCATCGAGGACGTGCTCGAGCCCTTCCTCATCCAGCAAGGCTACTTGCAGAGAACCTCGCGCGGGCGCATCGCCACACCGCTCGCCTACCGGCACTTCGGCCTGGCGCTGCCCGCGGGGCGGCCGCAGGATTTGTTCGATTCCGCCGCCAGAGGCGACGCGCAATCGTGAGCCGCATCGCGCTCAAGCCCACCCTGCAGCCGGAGCTGTTCGTCTATTCGTTTCCGGTGCGCGTCTATTTCGAGAACACCGACGCGGGCGGAGTGGTGTACCACGGCGAGTACCTGAAATTCCTCGAGCGCGCGCGCACCGAGTGGCTGCGCCACCTCGGATTCGACCACCAGGCGCTGGCGCGCAACCACCGCGTCGTCTTCATCGTGTCCTCGCTCGCCATCGAATTCGTCAAGCCGGCGCGCCTCGACGACACGGTCGCGGTGAGCGTGAAGCTCGAATCCCTCGGCAAGGTGCGCTGCGGCTTCGCCCAGGAGATCCGCCGCGAGGACGAGGTGCTGGTGAAGGCGAAGGTCACGGTGGCGAGTGTGAACGCCGAGAGCTTCAAGCCGATCGAGATTCCCGAGGCCCTGCGCAAGAAGATGGAGGCGTCCCTGTGATCGTCAGCCACGATCTGACCATCCTCTCGATGATCCTGAACGCGAGCATCGTCGTGAAGGTCGTCATGGCGATCCTGGTGCTCGCCTCGATGCTGTCTTGGACCTACATCTTCATGAAGTTGTTCGCCATCCGCCGCGCGCGCCGCCTGGCCGACGAGTTCGAGCGCGAGTTCTGGGGCGGCTCCGACCTCGTGGGCCTCTACCAGCGCGCCGCCTCGGGGCGCTACGCGGCCGTGGGGATGGAGCGCATCTTCGAGGCGGGATTCAAGGAATTCCTCAAGCTGAAGGGACGCTCCGGCTCGGACCTCTCGGCGCTCCTCGACGGAACGCGCCGCGCCATGAAGGCGACCTACCAGCGCGAGATGGACACGCTCGAGTCGCACCTGTCGTTCCTCGCGACGGTGGGCTCGGTGAGCCCGTACATCGGCCTGCTCGGGACGGTGTGGGGAATCATGAATGCGTTCCGCGGCCTGTCCAACGTGGCGCAGGCCACCCTCGCGCAGGTCGCGCCCGGGATCGCCGAGGCGCTCGTGGCCACCGCGATCGGCCTCTTCGCCGCCATTCCCGCGGTCATCGCCTACAACCGCTTCACCCACGACATCGACCGCCTCGCCGGACGCTACGAGAGCTTCATGGAGGAGCTGCAGAACATCCTGCAGCGCCAGGCGCACCTGCCGGAGCGGGATGCGACCGACACGGTCGCGCAGAGGCCGCGCTAGATGCCGCGCGCGCGCCGCTCGATGAGCGAGATCAACGTCGTGCCGTACATCGACGTGATGCTGGTGCTGCTCGTGATCTTCATGGTGGCCGCCCCGCTCATCAACCCCGGCCAGATCGACCTGCCGCAGGCCGCGCAAAAGCTCGACCCCGCGGTGGCCCCTCTCGAGGTGCGCGTGCGCGCCAACGGCGACCTGCTGGTCGTCGACCGCAACGCCTCCGCCGACGAGCTTCGCGTCAATCGCGCCCAGCTCGTCGATTTCGTGCGCGCCGCGCAACGCGCGCATCCCGACCAGGCGGTGGTGATCGCGGGCGACCGCAGCGTTCGCTACGAGGAGGTCCTGAAGGTCCTGGACCTGCTGCAGCAGAACCAGGTGAAGCGCGTCGGACTGCTGGCCCGCCCGGCGTCGTGAAGCCGACGCAGGCGAGCGCGAACCCTCGGCAAGAAACCCGGCAGCCGGGCAGCGTCGGCGCCATGTTCCTCGCGGTGCTGGTGCACGCGGCGTTCTTTTCGCTGATCGTCCTGGGCGTCACGTGGCAGAGCCGGCCGGCGCCACCCCTTCAAGCAGAACTCTGGGACAAGCTGCCGCCGGCGCCGGTGGCCAAGGCTCCGGAGCCGAAGAAAGCGCAGCCCGACGAACCACCCAAGCCGCCACCGAAACCGGTCGAAGAGAAGGTCGAGACAGCGAAGCCCGATCCGGCCATCGCCCTGAAGCTCGAGCGCGAAAAGCGCGAGGCCGAGAAGCGCGACAGGCTCGAGCACGAGCGGGCCGAGAAGAAAAAGCAGGACGAAGCGAAGAAGAAGCGCGAGCAGGAAGAGGCACAGAAGAAAAAACGCGAGGATGAGAAGCGCAAGCAGGAAGAGGAACGCGTCCGCGTCGAGGTCGAGCGTGCCCGCGCGGCGGCCGCGACGGCGCGCAAATCCGAGATCGACCGCTACGTCGACAACATTCGGGCTAAAATCCGCGGCAGGGCGAACGTGCCCGACACCGTGACCGGCAATCCCGAGGTCCAGGTGCTCATTCGCATCCTGCCCGGCGGAGAGGTGCTCGACATAGCGATCACGAAGCGCAGCGGCAATCCTACTTACGACACCGCGATCGAAAGGGCCATCCGCAGCGCCGCCCCGCTGCCGGTTCCCCCGGCCGATTCGGAACTTTTCCCCCAATTCCGCAACCTTACCCTCAACTTCCGGCACGAACGCTAGTCGATCGTGCTCCCTACCTCCCCATGAAGCGATTCGTCCTCCTTCTCGGATTCCTGTTGCTCGCGCTGTGCGCACGCGCGCAGCTCACCATCGATATCACGACCAGCGGCGGGCGCCAGGTGCCGATCGCCGTCATGCCGATGGCCGGCGACACTTCGCAACCCCAGTCGGTGAGCGACGTGATCGCCGCGGACCTTGGACGCACCGGACTCTTCCGCATCGTCAATACCGGCGGGGTGACCCCGCTGCCCACCGAGCCTTCCCAGGTGAACTTCGCCGACTGGACCGCGCGCAGCGCCGAGGCCCTCGTGATCGGCAAGGTCGAGAACGTCTCCGAGGGACGCGTGGAAGTGCGCTTCCGCCTCTTCGACGTGCAGAAGCAGGGACAGCTCGCGAGCTATTCGTACGTCGTGGCGCCGGCGCAGCTGCGCGCGACCGCGCACCGCATCGCCGACGTGATCTACGAGCGCCTCACCGGCGACAAGGGCGTGTTCTCGACCAAGATCACGTACGTGGTGAAGCGTGGGCGGCGCTACGAGCTGCAGGTCGCCGACGCCGACGGCTTCAATGCGCAATCGGTGCTCGCTTCCAACGAGCCGATCATGTCGCCGTCGTGGTCGCCGGACGGCAGCCGCCTCGCGTACGTTTCATTCGACCAGAAGAAGCCGGTGGTCGTGGTGCAGAACCTGGCGCAGGGCACCACGCGCGTGGTTGCGAACTTCCGCGGCAACAACAGCGCTCCGGCCTGGTCCCCCGACAGCCGCATCCTTGCCGTGGCGCTGACAAAGGACGGTCTCACGCAGATCTACCGCATTTCCGCCAATGGCGGCGATGCCGAGCGCCTCACCGAATCGAGCGGCATCGACACCCAGCCCGCGTTCTCGCCCGACGGCCAGTGGATCGCCTTCACCTCCGACCGCGGCGGCTCGCCGCAGGTCTACCGCATGCCGGCGGCCGGAGGTCCCGCGCAGCGCCTCACCTTCGAAGGCAGCTACAACGTGGGCCCGCGCTTCAGTCCCGACGGCAAGTCGCTCGCTTTCGTGCAGCGCGACGGCGGGCGCTACCGCATCGCTTCCCTCGAGCTCGCCACCGGACAGGTGACGGTGCTGACCGACGGCATCCTCGACGATTCCCCCAGCTTCGCGCCCAACGGTAAAATGATTCTCTATGAGGCGCAGGTGGGGGGACGCGGCCAGCTGGCTGCCGTCTCTGGCGATGGACGCGTCCGGCAGCGGCTTACCTCCGCAGCGGGAGACGTCCAGGATCCCGCGTGGGGTCCGATGCCGACCAATTGACCGGGGCGCAGAATCCCGGAAGGAAACTCATGCTCACCCGCAACAAGGAGAATTGACATGAAGAAAGTCGCCCTGTATCTCATCGTGGTGGCCGTGGCCGCCGCTTGCAGCAGCAAGGAAGTGAGGGAGGATGCGCCGGTCGGCGATCGCTCGACGGCGGTCCCGCCGACAACGGCGGGAGGCAGCTCCTCGACCACGCGCCCGACCCAGAGTGCCAGCTTGGCGCCGGGCAACCCGCTCACCGATCCCAACAGCGCGCTCTCCAAGCGCAGCGTCTACTTCGATTTCGATTCCAATGCGGTGAAGGACGAGTTCCGCGGGCTGGTGCAGGCGCACACGCGCTACATGACCGACAAGCGCGACACGAACATCCGCATCGAAGGCAATTGCGACGAGCGCGGCAGCCGCGAGTACAACCTCGCGCTGGGACAGCGGCGCGCCGAGGCGGTGAAGAAGGTGATGACCGTCCTGGGCGTTTCCGACGGGCGCATCGAGACCACCAGCTACGGCGAGGAGAAGCCGGCGGCGCTGGGCCACGACGAGGCGTCGTGGGCGCAAAACCGCCGTGCCGACATCAAGTATCGGGGTGAGTAAGCGCGCTCGAGCGATGCGCCGGTGGATCGTCGCCGGCGCCCTCGCTTCAGCCGTCGCGCTCCCGGCCCAGGCCGGGCTCTTCGACGACGAGGAGGCGCGACGGCGCGTCGAGCTGCTGCGCAAGGAGCTCATGCAGCAGGGGCTCGACAACGAGGCGCGCATCGCCCGCCTCGAGGAGAGCATCCGCAACATCGGCGTGATCGAGCTGGTGCGCCAGCTCGAGCAGATCAACGCCGAGATGGCGCGCCTGCGCGGGCAGCTCGAGGTCCTCGGCAACGAGAACCAGCAGATGCAGAAGCGCCAGCGCGATTTCTACCTGGACCTCGATTCGCGGCTGAAGCGCCTCGAAGGCGGCTCGCCCGCCGCCGGGCCGGCGCCGCCGGTGGATGCCGGCGTAGGGCTTGCCACGAGCGCCAACGCGGCCCCGCCAAGGGCGCCGACCAAGGACGACCAGGCGCGCGAGATCAAGGCCTACGACGCGGCGTCGAACCTCTTTCGCCGCAACGACTTTCCTTCCGCGGTCGACGCCTTCCGCGCCTTCGTGAAGGACTATCCGTCGAGCCCGCTCGCCGCGAACGCGAACTACTGGATCGGCATCAGCTACGCCAACATGCGCGACTATCGCGCCGCGTTGGCCGCGCAGGAGGAGCTGCTCACGAAGTATCCGCAATCCTCCAAGGCGCCCGACGCGTTGCTCGCGATCGCCGCGATCCAGGCCGAGCAGGGCGACTCGGGCAGCGCGCGCAACACGCTCGAGGACATCATCGCGCGTTTCCCCGCTTCGGAAGCCGCCGGCAAGGCCCGCACGCGCCTCACCGCGCAGCGCCGCTAGCGCGCTTGCGCGTCGCGGCGTGAAGTCCGCGGTCGTCCTGCTTTCGGGAGGCCTCGATTCGGCCACCGTCCTTGCGATGGCACGGGAAGCGGGCTGGGCCTGCCACGCGCTTTCCGTCGACTATGGACAACGCCACCGCATCGAGCTCGAGGCGGCTGCGCGCGTGGCACGGGTGTTGGGCGCCGTGGAGCACCGCGTCGTCGCATTGAACCTTGGCCTCTTCGGCGGCTCGGCGTTGACCGATCCTTCCATCGCGGTGCCCACCACGCCCAGCGCGGGCATTCCGATCACCTATGTCCCGGCGCGCAACACGATCTTCCTCGCGCTCGCCCTCGCGTATGCCGAGGTGACGAATTCCGATGCGATCTTCACCGGCGCCAACGCGGTCGACTATTCGGGTTATCCCGACTGCCGCCCGGAATTCCTCGCGGCGTTCGAGAACCTCGCCAACCTGGCCACGCGCCGCGCGGTCGAAGGCGGGAAGATCGCCATCGAAGCGCCCATCGTGCGCATGACCAAGGCCGAGATCATCCGCCGCGGCCATGCGCTCGGCGTCGATTTCGCGCTCACGGTGTCGTGCTACAACGCCGACGGCACGGGGCGCGCGTGCGGCAAGTGCGATGCTTGCCGCTTTCGCCGCGACGGCTTTGCGGCCTCGGGCATCGCCGATCCGACGCGCTATCAAGACTAGAATAGCGGCTCGCATTCGAAAGATTCCCTATTTGGCCAGCGACACCACGAATCTCGGCTCGCTCGTCGCCCTCGGCGGTTTCGTCCTCGCGTTCATCTTCGGAGCGGTCGCCAACCGCACCAACTTTTGCACCATGGGAGCGGTATCCGATGTCGTGAACATGGGCAGCTGGGGACGCATGCGCATGTGGCTGCTCGCCATCGCGGTCGCGATCCTCGGAACACACGCGCTGCAGCTCGCCGGGCTGATCGACCTCACCAAGTCTTTCTACGTGCGTCCCAACGTCACGTGGCTCTCGTACATCCTCGGCGGGTTCCTGTTCGGCGTGGGCATGACGCTGGGATCCGGCTGCGGCAGCAAGACGCTGGTGCGCCTGGGCGCCGGAAGCCTCAAGTCCTTCGTGGTCTTCATCTTCCTCGGCATCGCCGCGTACATGACGCTGAAAGGCCTCTTCGCGATCTGGCGCACGAACTGGATCGACCCCGTGGCGACCGACCTCACGCGTTCCAACGTGCCGCGCCAGGACCTTCCCACCCTGATTTCCGCGTGGACGGGCGCCAACCTCGGGACCGTCGAGTTCGCGGTGGCGCTCGTGGTGGCCGGCGCACTGCTCGCATTCGTCTTCAAGGACCGCGAGTTTCGCTCGAGCTTCGACCACATTCTCGGCGGCACCGTGGTGGGGCTCGTCGTGGTCGGCGGCTGGTATGTCACGGGGCATTTGGGATTCGCCGAGAACCCGCAGACCCTCGAGGACACGTTCTTCGGCACCAACAGCCGCACCATCGAGTCGCTCTCGTTCACCGCTCCGGTGGGCTACGTGCTCGAGCTGCTCATGCTCTGGAGCGACAAGTCCCTCACCGTGACTTTCGGTATCGCCGCAACACTCGGAATCATCGCGGGGTCGTTCGCCTATGCCCTCGCCTCGAGGACGTTTCGCTGGGAGGGATTCGCGGGTGCCGAGGACACCGCCAACCATGTGATCGGCGGCCTGCTCATGGGCTTCGGCGGAGTGACCGCCCTGGGTTGCACCATCGGGCAGGGCCTGACCGGTTTCTCCACCTTGGCGCTCGGATCGATCCTCGCCTTCCTCGCGATCGTGGCGGGATCGGCCCTCACGATGAAGGTGCAGTACTGGAGAATGACGCGCGCGGCTTGAGCCCTACTCGGGCACGACGTCGAAGGCGACCGACAGGCGCCGCTCGCCGCTCGCGAAAGGCTCGACGCCGTGCCACATGTATGCCGGGAAGAGCACCAGCAATCCGGGCTCGGGCCTCACGAAGTGCTCGGCGGGCAGCGGGGGATCGGTGACGATACCGGGTCGCCCCAGGCGCAGCCAGCCCGCCCGGTCGGGGCGTTCTCCCTCGCCGCCGCCGATGCCGGGCGGCAAGGCGATGTAGCAAGCTGACGAAATCCAGCCGCGGGGATGAACGTGATCGGCGTGGTACCCGCCGGAGCGCAGGCGAACGCTCCATGCCCCGGAGATGGCGAACTTTCCCGTGTTCCGCGATCGCAGCGGGCCACGCCCCGGGCCAAGGCGGCTCACATACTGTTGCACGGCCGTCTCGATGCTTCGAAAGAGCGCGGCGATCAGCGGGCGGGCGAGCTCGGCGCGCTGCAGCGGAAGCTGGCCTCCGCCGCGTACCGATTGTTGCAACGGGTGGGCCTTGAAGGCGTGCAGGCCATCGAGCTCCGTGGCGGCCTCGTCCAGGAAGCTCGTCAGGCGGGTCCAGCCCCGCGGCGCCTCCAGCGGCCGCGATTCGACCAGGGCGGCGTAGTCGTAGAGCTCTGCATAGCGCGGATCGCCCAGGAGCCGCCAGGCGGTCGCCTGGAGAGCCACGGCGTGTTGATTGCCCGGAGCGGCGGCCACGAGGGCGGCCGCAGTGGCCTCGGCCTCGCGGTGGCGCCCGGCGGCGAGCAGGGCTTCGCACAGCGTGATCTCCGCCTCCGATCCTGGCGGCCCGACGCTCACCGCGCGCTGCGCGAGGGCGACGGCGAGCGCCGGTTTCCCGCCCGCGGCGCAAAGGTGCGCGGCCTGGCGCATCAGCTGGACATCGTCGGGTGCGAGGGCCACGCCGGACTGCGCCGCTGCCAGCGCCGCGCCAGCCTCGCCCGCGAATTCCAGGACGATCGAGCGCACCAGGTACAGGCCCGGCTCGCGCGAGTTGGAGCGCATCGCGTCGTCCAAATGGCGCAACGCGAGGGTTGCATCGCCCGTGCGCATCCAGACGAGCTGCGCGAGATCGCGATGCGCCTCGATGAAGACGGGCCGCAGCGCGAGCGCCTCCTCGAACATGCGCTCGGCCTCATCGAGCCGCCGCTGGCCCTGCAATGCGCGCGCGAGGACGAGGCGGGTTTCGGGCGCGGTGATCCCGAGGGCGATGGCGCGGCGCGCGGCGGCTTCGGACTCGTCCACCCGGCCCAGGTCGCCCTCGAGGGCCGCCAGGTTGTGCCAGGACACGCGGTCGCCCGGATTCGACGCCACCATCCGGCGCAGGCGCTCGGCATCGGCGCTTCGGTCGTTGTACATGCGCGGCTGATGGTAGCAAAAGGACGCTTCCCGGACGCCATCGGGACGCACTTTGTTTGACCCGGTTTCGCGCCGGACGATATAATTTCAGTTTGTCCGGGGCGTTAGCTCAGCTGGTAGAGCAGCGGACTTTTAATCCGTTGGTCACTGGTTCGAATCCAGTACGCCCTACCAACCCATCCAGTGGACTATTCTGCGGCAGCCGCTGTTCACAGCGAACCGGCTCCTCGCATCCCGGTCTACCTGTTCATGAAGGCACTTGCGTTTCTCGCTTTGGCCCTCGCGCTCTCGGCGTGCGCCTCCTATGACGGGCATACGCTGCGCGCGGGCGCCTCCAGCGAGTCCGAAGTTCGCAGCGTGATGGGAGCCCCGGCGATCGAGCTTGCCGATGCGGACGGCTCGAAGGTCCTGGCCTATCCGCATGGCCCCTTGGGAACCACGACCTACATGGCGCGCGTCGGCAAGGACGGAACGCTCCGGGAAATGCGGCAGGCCCTCACCGACGGCACCTTCAACCAGATCCGGCCCGGCCTCACGCGCGATGATGTCCTGCGCCTGATCGGTCCTCCCGGGGAGACGATGTTCTTCGCGCGCCTCAACCAGGATTCTTGGGGCTATCGCTACAAGGACACGTGGGGATATCTGGCGGTCTTCTCGGTCGATTTCGATTCCAACGGCGTCGTGGTGAGCAAGTTCTCGCGCCGCATCGAGCGGCCGAGCTTCTAGCGGCGCGCCGTGCCCGGGCTCTTGCGCTCGAGCCTGAGGATTCGCAACGGATACGCGTGGCGCTCGTCCACTGCCTGACGCTCGATTTGCGTCTGTGTCCATTCGCTGCGATCGAAGTCGGGGAAGTAAGTGTCGCCCTCGACATCGGCCTCGACTTCGGTGAGGTGAATGACATCGGCGATGGGCAGGGCCTCGCGGAACAGCGACGTGCCGCCGATGATGCAGACCTCTTCGGCTCCCTCGGCCGCCCGCCAGGCGGCATCGAGCGAGGGCACCACCGTGCAGCCCGGTGCCCGGTAGTCGCGGTTGTGCGTGACCACGATGTTCAAGCGGCCCGGCAAAGCCTTTCCGATCGACTCGTAGGTCTTGCGCCCCATCACGATGGGGTGGCCCATGGTGACCTTCTTGAAATGCGCGAGATCCGCTGGCAAGCGCCACGGCAGCGCGTTGTCGCGCCCGATCACGCGGTTGCGCGCCATGGCGACGACGAGCGAGCGGCGCATCGTCGCCTTTAGACCGCGATCGGGGCGCGAATCGCCGGTGCCGGGTCGTAGCTCTCGAGCGTGAAATCCTCGAAGCGGAACGCGAAGAGGTCCTTCACGGCGGGATTGAGCTTCATCACGGGGAGCGCGCGGGGCGTGCGCGCAAGCTGCACGTCGGCCTGCTCCACGTGATTCAGGTACAGGTGCGCATCGCCCAGGGTGTGCACGAACTCTCCGGGCTTGAGGCCAGTCACCTGGGCCACCATCAACGTGAGAAGCGCGTAGGAAGCCATGTTGAAAGGCACGCCGAGGAAGATATCGGCGCTGCGTTGGTACATCTGGCACGAGAGCCGCCCGCCCGCCACGTAGAACTGGAAGAGCGCGTGGCAGGGTGCCAGCGCCATCTTCGGGATGTCGGCGACATTCCACGCCGACACGATGAGCCGGCGCGAGCTCGGGTTGCGGCGAATCTGCTCGACGAGCTGCGAGATCTGGTCGATGTGGCTTCCGTCCGGCGCGGGCCACGAGCGCCACTGGTAGCCGTAGATCGGACCGAGCTCGCCGCGCGCGTCGGCCCATTCGTCCCAGATCGTGACGCCGTTCTCGCGCAGGTAGGCGACGTTGGTGCTGCCCTTCAGGAACCACAGGAGCTCGTGGATGACACTCTTGGTGTGGATCTTCTTGGTCGTGAGCAGCGGAAAGCCGCTTTCCAGGTCGAAGCGCATCTGGTGGCCGAACACGGAGAGGGTGCCGGTGCCGGTGCGGTCGTCTTTGCGCGCGCCGTGGTCGCGAATGTGGCGCAGGAGGTCGAGGTAGGTCTTCATGCGGCGTAAGTCGATTCTAGCGGACGGCTAAAGCCGACGGCCGAGAATCAACACGTCGCGCTCGACTCCATCCATCTCGCAAATGCGCGGCAGCAGCCCCCATCGCCCGAAGCCGTGCGCCTCGAAGAGCGTCACGCTCGGCATGTTGTGGGCCAGGACAAAGCCGAGCACGTTGGAGATTCCCAGCCGCGGGCATTCGTCCATGGCATGGGAGAGGAGCTTGCGCGCCACGCCCTCCCGCTGGTGATCCGGGGTCACGTAGACCGCGCACTCGACGGTGCGGTGGTAGGCCGGACGGCCGTAGAAAGAGCGCAGCCCAAGCCATCCCACGGGCTTGCCGTCGGACTCGAAGATCCACAGCGGACGCGATTGCGGATCGAAGGCGCGAAACCACTCTTCGCGCTCGGCGACCGTCACCGGCTCCAGGTCGGCCGTGGCCATGCGCCCCGGGATCGATTCATTATAGATGGCGACGACGGCGGGCAGGTCGGCTAGCGAGGCGTGTCTGATGGGCATGGCGTTTGAGCTCAGGCGCCCGAACGGCCGACGGTTTCCAGCAGCGTGGCCATGCGGGCTCGATAGGTGTGGTCACGATACGCGCGGCGCTGCGCGGCGGCGCCGGTTTCGCGGGACAGCGCGGGATCGGCGAGCGCCGCGGCGACGAGCTCGGGAATCTCGCCGAGGTCGCGATAGCAGGCCATCTCGGCGGGAACGTCGAAGAGTTGCGGAATCTCCTGCTTCCAGTCGACCAGTTGAAAGGAACCGCAGCCGGCGGCCTCGAATAGCCGCGGATTGATCCCGTGATCGAACTCGCCGAACCAGGTGTGGACGTTGAGCACCACCTGCGCGCTCGCGAACATCGCGGCCATCTCCTCGGGGGAGAAGAAGCCGTTCACGAGCTTCGCGCGCAGGGCAGAGCCGGGCTTGAGCTTCTTCGACCACGGGCCGAAGACCCGAACCTCGAAGCGCGCCGCGAGGCCTTCCATCACGCGCTCGCGAAGCGGGCTCCAGTCGCCCGCGAAGCAAACCTCGCAGCGGTACGCCTCGGAGGGAGGCACCGTCCGGTGCACCGCGGGCGCGCAGGCCGTGGGCAGGAAATGCGCGTTGCGAACTCCGGCGCGGCGGTACGCGAGCGGCGAGACCGAGGAATTGCTGAAGACGAAGTCGTAGCAGCGCGCTTTCTCGAGGCAGCGCGTGAACTGGAACGGATCGTTGATCCACCAGCACACGCTCGCAAGCTTCCGCGAGCGCATGAACTCGAGCGATTCCGGGGACACGTCGAACCCGAACAGGGTCACGAAGAGGTCGGGGCGCGCGCCTTCGATCTCGCGCCGCAGCCTGCGGTTGACGCTCGCGCGCGCTTCTCCCGACGGCTCGAGCAGGCGCCCGCGCAGCTTGTCGAGCGTGCCCGGCGCGTAGTCGAAGACGACGACCTCGTGCCCCAGCTCCCGCAACGCCGCGGCGCTGAAACGGCCCATCGGCACCGTTTCCAGGTGCCCGGGTATTGCCAGGAGGATTTTCATCGCGCGAGGAGGGAAGAGCCGGAGGCATTTCGGCCGCGCACGGATTATAGGCAAAATGGCGTGTTGCCACGCACGGAAGGTAGCGATGCAGACGCCACAGACTCAACTGCAGGAGATCATCGCGCTGGAAGTTGAAGCGACGCGGGCGGCGCAAGCGGGCAGGGACCTGGAGGCGGCGAGCTACTGGAAGCGCATCCTGGGCCTCGACCCGCGCCACGTCCGCGCCCTCACGGCCGTGGGGCTGCGTGCCTTTCGCAAGGGCGACATGCAGACGGCGCGCGCCACCTTCCAGAGGCTCGTCGAAGCCGACGGCTCCGATCCCCAGCAGTGGGTGAATCTCGCGCTCTCCTGCCAGAACCTGAAAGACGAGCCCGGCGAAGAGGACGCCATCCGGCGCGCGCTCCAGGCCGATCCGCTCGACCTCCTGGCGCTCATCCTTCGCGGCAACCTCTACGAGCGGCAGGGAAAGACCCACCAGGCGGCCAGGGCCTACGGGGCCGCGGCCACCGTGTCTCCCCCGATGGAGCGCCTGCATCCCGATCTGAAGCCCTCGGTGGCCCATGCGCTCGCCTATCGGCAGAAGTACGACCACGACTACGCCGCATTCCTCGATGATCACCTGGCGGAGCACTACGAGCGGCTGAAGGGCGAGGACCTGCGCCGCTTTCGCGACTCGGTCGACATCCTGGTGGGGCGCAAGAAGCGGTTCGACTCGCATTCCACGATCTATCATTTCCCGCGCCTGGCGCCCATCGAGTTCTTCGATCGCGCGCAGTTTCCGTGGCTCGATCCGATCGAGGCGGCGACCGACGCGATCCGCGACGAATTCCTCGGGATCCTCGACGCGGAGGAGGGCTTCGCACCCTATATCACCTATCCGGGCGACGTCCCGCACAACCAGTTCGCGGAGTTGAACAACTCCCCGCGCTGGAGCGCTTTTCATCTCTACAAGTCGGGAGAGCGGGTGCCGGAGAACGCCGCGAAATGCCCCGTGACGATGGGATTGCTCGAGGGCGTTCCCATGCCGGACCAACCGGGGCGCACGCCCGCGTCGATGTTTTCCCTTCTGAGGCCCGGGACGCGGATTCCGCCCCACACCGGCGTGACCAACGTGCGGCTCGTGACCCACCTGCCGCTCATCGTTCCCGAGGGCTGCGGCTTCCGCTGCGGCAACGAGACGCGCGAGTGGGTGCCCGGCAAGGCATGGGTCTTCGACGACACCATCGAGCACGAGGCCTGGAACGACAGCGACAAGCTGCGTGTCGTGCTCATCTTCGACATCTGGCATCCCCAGCTCACCGCGGCCGAGCGTGCGCTCATCACCGCGATGACCGCAGGCCTCAACGCGTTCGTGGGCGAGGCGCCGTCCTTCGAGCCGTAAAAGAAAACGGCGGGCCGAAGCCCGCCGTCGAGGATGCTGCAACCTCTTTTGTTGTTGGTTAGAAGTTGTACGTCGCCCCGATGAACACCTTGCGTCCAAATGCATCGTAGACCTGGGGATACGTATTGCCGTTGCCGAACACCGCAGCCTGCGCGGGAACGGATACCAGCGGCGGATCCTTGTCGAACACGTTGTTGATGCCGCCGCGGATGGTGAGCTGCTTGGTGATCGCCCAGGAAGCGGCGATGTCGATGTAGTCCCGCGAGGCCAACTCCTTGTCGATCGGCGAGAACGAACCGGTCAGCAGCGGGTTGGAGCTCGATACATCGACCGCAACCTTGTCGATATGGCGCCAGGTGACGGCCGCATCCACGCTCCACGGCGAACCCCAGTTCACGCGCAGCTTGTGCCGCCACTTGGGTTGCGGAATTCCGCATGTAGCGCCGTGCAGCCCGTTGCAGTCATAGTCGCCCAGCCCCGGGACCGGCTCGGAGATGAACTCCTTGCTCCACGTGCCGAGGAAGTTGAATCCCAGGCCGCCCCAGCGTCCGAGCGAGTGGTTGTAGTTGGCCGCGAAGTCCACGCCCGAGACCTTGAACTTGGAAAGGTTCACGTTGGTCGCGACGACCTGCGCCTGCGGGAGCAGCCACAGGGTGCCCAGACGGTCACGCGTGATCAGGTCGCAGAAGGCACCGGTGTCCAAGCACTGCTGGATGACGATCGGCGAGGGCAGCGTGCTGATCACATCGTCGATCTTGATCTGCCAGTAGTCGACGGACGCGTTCAGGTTCCTCAACGGCGTGAAGACGATTCCCGCGCTCGCGGTCTTCGCCTTCTCCGGCTTGAGGTTGGGGTTGCCGCCGAAAAGCGCGTTGTATTGGCCAGCCGAGTTGTCCAGGATGGTGCCGTATTGCGCGGCAGTCACGCCGGTACGCGCGCAATCCGCGCGGCTGCGCGTCGGCGTGGTGCCGGCGCACGGGTCGGAGTTCATCGCGAAGAGGCCCAGCGCTTGCGCCGAGAACAGCTCGTTGATGTTCGCCGCACGCACCGCTTGCTGATAGCTGCCACGGAACTTGACCATCCGGAACGGGGCGAGTTCGGCCCCGACGCCGTACGTGTCGGTGTTGACGCCGGTGCTGTAATCCGAGTACCGGTAGCTGCCGCTCAGGCTGGCGGTCGTTTCGCCTCTTTCGATGACGGGAATCCGCGCCTCGACGAAGTAGTCCTTGACCTCCACCTTGCCGCGGCGTCCAACCGTCGGTCCGCCCTGGCCGGCGAGGTCGCCGGTGGTGAACTCGGTATCGACTTCAAGGATCAGCTCCTCGACGCGACGCTCGACGCCGAGCGCTACGCCGACGCCGCTCTTGGCGCCCGGCACCTTCAAGCCGTAGTTGCCGAGGTCGCCCGTGAGCGTCGCACCCTGGATTTTCTGCGACGTGGAGCCCTTTTGCAGGCCGGCCACCTGAATGAAATCCAGCGCGGCCGCGGTTACGCCGCCCGAAGCGAACATGTTGTACGGCTGGCACAGGCCGGTGGCATCCGTGCCGTCGAGCGTCGAGCGGCACGCCGGAACGCCGGCCGCATTGCGAACGGCGTCAAGCGCGAGACCGCCGCGGGCGATCGAAAACTCGTTGCGGTAGATCTGCTGGTAGATCACCTGGGAGGTCTGCATGAAGATGTCGTAATCCCAGTACTTCGCGACTTCGCCCTTCACGCCAGCCACGGTGCGGAAGGACGTGTGGCGCAGGTCGGCCTGGCGGCCGCCGCCTTCGACGTTGCGGCGCTGCACCACCACGTCGACGGTATTGGCCGCCGTGGTGCCCGTGAGTCCCAGCGCCGTTCTCCAGGCCGCTGTAAGGAACGGGTTGTCGCCGTGGAGCGTGATCGGGACGCCGAACAGGCCGCTGGGGGCGATCTGCGCGACGGTATGGTCGTCATGGAAGCCGAACTCTCCGTAGATCCGCGCGTTGCTTGCCACGTCGTAGTGCGCGGTGGCGTGGAACGAATAGCGCTCGGAGGGGCGCTGGTAGTAGTTGTAGGGCGCGAAGTTGAACTGGTCTGTCGCGGCGGAGTAACGCCGCACGTTTCCGGCGGCGTCCGCGGCGACGAACTGGCCGGTAGGCGCGATCACGCGGCCGGGATTGCCCGTGCTCGAGCCGCCGCAAACGAAGCCGGTCGCCGACGGGTTGAAGGAGCACGCGCTGTAGTCGTACTTGGCCTGCAGCAGGGGCTGGTCCTTCTTGTAGCCGAAGAACACCGTCGCGTTGCCCTTGTTGTTGGCGAAGTTGCCGCCCATCAGCATGCTCACGTCGGTGCTCTCGCCTACCGTGTTGGCGTCGCCCGGAACCTGGAACTGTGCCGGGTTCGTGGCCGCGCGCCCCGCGACGATCTCGGAGGTGCTGTTGTGCTGGTGATGGTTGAAGAAGCTGTAGTTGACGTCGAGCTGCACGCCCTCGAAGTTGTCGCGCATGATGAAGTTCACCACGCCGGCGACGGCGTCGGAACCGTACACGGCCGATGCGCCACCGGTCAGCACTTCGATGCGCTGGATGAGTGGCGCGGGGACCTGGTTCAAGTCCGCGGCGTACGCCCCCGAAATCGGGCTTCCTGGCGGCAAGCGGCGGCCATTCATCAGTACCAGCGTGCGTACGGACCCGAGGTTGCGCAGGTTGACGGTCGCGGTGCCGGTCGCGCCATTGGACACGGCGCCACCCAGCTCAGCGAAGACCTGCGGCAGGTTGTTGAGAAGGTTCTCGACGTTGCGCACGCCCTCGAACTTGATGTCCTCGGCGCTGATGACGGCGACGGGGCTGGCGCTCTCCAAGTTCGGCGAAGGAATGCGCGAACCCGTGATCTCGATCTTTTCGACCCTCTCCGCGGTTTGCGCGAGGGCCAGGGGCGCCGCCATCAGCGTGATTGCGATTTCAGTCGCGACAACCAACGACTTCCTCGCAAACGCCGTTGCCGGCCGCTTGTTTTTTCTCATGAATGCCTCCTCAAAATGAATTGGTTAAGCAAGACGAACCTTGAACCTGGGGTTTTCTTTATTCGGGTCGAAGACTGGAAACTACTTGGGAATCAGAGAATTGCAAGAGAATGAGCCTTGTTTTCTATACCTTTTAGGCCATTGATGTGGATCGGATGATAGCGGCGTCCACGGTGCAATCCAACAGTTATTTGGGGCATGTTGCATTTATGCAACAAAGAAACGGGCCAGTCGAGGACTGGCCCGTTTTGCTGCGCCGCGGATCGTCGCGATGGCTTACTTGAACGTATAGGTGACCGATGCTTGCATGTAGCGCCCATACGGGTTGGCGAACGTCGGGTTGAAGCCGAGTGTCGTCTGGTTCGGGTCATAAGGCGCAGCCCGGTTGAAGATGTTGCGCACCAGCACGCCGACCTTCAGGTTGCGGATTCCCTTGTACGCAACCCCGAGGTCATACGTCTCCCAGGCATGCACGTAGCACTCGCCGAGCGCAGCTAGCGTGGCCGAGGTCGGGACGAGATAGCACTTGCCATCCGCACCCCCGCCTCCCGTGACCGTCGGATCGCCGTAGTACCACTGGCCGGTGTAGTTCCAGCGTCCCAGGACCTCGAACGGACCGGTGTCCCAGAGCACCGAACCGACGGCGCGGACGCGCGGCGTCTCGAAGGCGTAGAAATTGCCCACGCCCGAAATGTAGGGCACGCCCTTGCCGAGCTGCCAGTCCACGCTGTCGTAATACGTGGCGTTGAAATCGAACGTGAGCTTGCCCAGGCTGCCGATCGGCACCTTTGCGTTCGCGTCGACGTCGATGCCGCGCGCGGCGGTGCCGCCGAAATTGTCGAAGCGACGAATCGTGCTGAGGATCGGACCCGAGTTCGGGATGCCGGGCAGCCAAGTCAACGGGTTCGGGTTGCGCAGCGCGATCCCGCCCTGGAAGTTGGGGTTGAACTCGTTGCGGATCACCGTCCCCGAGTCGAAGCGGTCGATGAAGTTCCGGCGGTGGACGTACCACAAGTCCGCCGAGACCGAGAAGTTCGACGACGGGGAGAAGATCAATCCCAGGGTATGGGCCGTCGACTTTTCCGGCTGTAGGTTCGGATTCGACTGGATCAGGGTCGAGATGCTGCGGTTGCAGTCCTCGGCTTCACCGCCCGGCGCCGGATTCGGCGGGTTCGGGCAGCGCACCGGGTCCACGATCCCGTTGTTGAAGGCTTGCACGTTGGAGTTGGAGATCTGGAAGAGCGACGGCGCGCGGAATCCCTGCGACCACGTGCCTCGTGCAGCGAACTCCGGCGTGATCAGCCATTTGGCGCCGGCTTTCGACGTGAGGGAGTGACCGTAATCGCTGTAGCGGTCATAGCGTGTCGCGAACTGGGTCTCCACGTTGCTGAAGATCGGGATCGACAGCTCCGCGAAGAGCGCCTGCAGGTTGCGCTTGCCGTGAACGGTGCTAGACGCTACCCCAAGGAAGTCCCCCGCGACGGTTCTCGGGTCGGAGACGATATCCATCTCTTCCTTGCGGAACTCCACGCCCGTGGCGAGGGCGACGGGGCCGTTCTTGATCTGCCAGAGCTCTCGCGATCCCCGGAGGTCCCAGGAGGTGAGCTTCGAGACGCCGTTCGTCGTGAAGTACGGGTGCAGCGCGGCGAGCAGCGCCGGATCGTTGGTGCCGAAGAAGCGGTAGGTGCCGTTGTTGACGGCCGCCTGCAGCGCGGGGAAGTAGAGGATGCCGTTGGAGGCTTCGTCCCGCTCGGTCTTGTTGAAGACGACCGCGCTTTCCCAGTCCCACGCGCCGAACGTGCCGTTTAGTCCCGCCACAACGCGCGACGAATCGGTATTGACGTTCGTCTGCGTGGTTCCAAGGTCGGCAAAGCGATAGCGCAGGCCGATGCGGAAATTGTTGGGGTTATCGGGGTGCCCGATCGGCAGGATCAGCGTGTAGCTGAAGCGCTGCCCGTCGCGGTTGAACCAGGTGGAGGGCGCGGCGGCATCGAGGGAGGGCGGGTTGGCGGTGAAGACGGCCTCGTTTCGCGTGAAGCCCGCCTCGACGAAGGCGCTGAGCATCGACGAGATCTGGTAGGTGCCCCGCGCGATGACGCCTTTGCGCTCGAGCTCCGACTGGACCTGCAACGAATCGGAAAGATTCCAGCGGCACTCCTGGCGCCCGCCGGTGCCGGCAATGGTTACGCGAAGCTCGACCGGGCAACGCGGGTCGAGCGGCAGCGCGCCGCTGGCGAGGAATACGCCACTGCCCGGCGCAGACTCGCGGCGCACGTTCGGCGGATAGCTGAGGGCGGACGACGGGGTGTTGCGTCCCGAGAGCCGGGCGTAGTTGTCGTTCTGGATGCCGCTGCCGCCATCCCGGACCCAGACCGGCTCGCGCTTGTACCATTCGGCCGCAACCACCACGTTATAGCGGTCCTTGCCCAGGTCGCCGAACCCGATGGATCCGGACACCGAGTTGGACTCGTAATTGCGGTCTGCGAACTGGTCGAGCTTCTGCCAGTGGTTGAGCGAGACCTCCGCGCCGCGGTAGTCCTTGCGAAGGATGATGTTGATCACGCCTGCGATCGCATCCGAGCCGTAGATCGCCGAGGCGCCGTCCTTCAGGATGTCGATGCGCTCGACCGCGCTCAGCGGGATCGTGTTGAGGTTGAACGAGGTGCCCTGGCCGATGTTCGGATCGGCGTACGGGGCCGGGGTCACCCGGCGGCCGTTCAGGAGGACCAGGGTCGCGACGGAACCCAGGCCGCGCAGCGAGGCGGTCTGGTTGCCGCGCTGGAAGCCGCTGCCGCCACCGAAGTCCTGGGCGCTGCCGCCGGCGATGGCCGGAATCTCGCGCAGCAGCTCGGCCACGCTCGTCGCACCGCTGCGCTCGATCTGCTCGCGTGTGATCACCTGGACCACGGATGGGGGCTCGGTGTCGGTGCGCTTGATGTTCGAGCCGGTGACTTCGATGCGCTCCCTGCTCTGTGCCTGCGCAAAGGCTTCCCCCGTGATGAGGGACAGGGTGACGCTCGCTCCTAGCGCCGCGGTGAGGGCGGCGCAAAGCTGTCTTTTCTTCATGCGCTTCATGTGGAGGTGCTCCCGATTTGTGGTTGGGTCAGACGGGGACTGGTGGTCCTGGGGAACCGTTTTTTTGTGCAGTCCGGAAGAATAACGAGGGAAATAGCAAACTCCAAGCATTTAATTCGCGGCTGTGGCGTTTTCGCACACCTCCGGCGCCCGCGTTTTTCAGGGTGTAGCGGCCAATTTTGCGTTCCTTTGGCGAGCCGGTTCGTGGTAGAATTTTGTGGTTTCGGAAGTGGAGATGGGCCTCGGCCCATTTTTTGTTTGTGAAACCGGTTTCGGAACGGGAAACGTGGATTCGCGGCGCCCTCGACGGCATGGGCTACGAGCTGGTCGACCTGGAATCGTCGCGCTCGGGATTGCTGCGGATCTTCATCGATGTCCCGCGTGGAATCACGGTCGAGGACTGTGCCCGCGTGAGCAACCATCTCACGCGCGCTTTCGCTGTCGAAGGGATTGAATACGAGCGGCTCGAGGTCTCGTCCCCCGGGCTCGACCGGCCGCTCAAGCGCCTCGCCGATTTCGAGCGCTTCGCGGGACGCGAGGCGAGCGTGAAGTTGAAGCTGCCGCGCGACGGGCAGAGGCGCTTCGCGGGGCGGCTCGCCGGAGTCGAGGACGGCAAGGTCGTGCTCGAGATCGAGGGCGAGCGGCAACAACTGGCATTCGAGGACATCGACCGCGCCCGGCTCGTGCCGGACGTGTGAAGGGTTTGGAGGCTTAGGGTATGAGCAAGGATCTTCTTCTTCTGGTGGACGCCCTTTCGCGCGAGAAAAACGTCGCGAAGGACACGGTGTTCCTCGCGCTCGAGATGGCGCTCGCCTCGGCGACCAAGAAGCGCTTCAAGGACGAGGTGGACGTGCGCGTGGAGATCGACCGCGAGACCGGCGACTACAACGCTTTCCGCCGCTGGACGGTCGTGCCCGACGAGGAGCACGAGGAGCCGGCGCACCAGATCGCGATCACCGACGCGGTCGAGGAGAATCCCGAGGCGGCCCTTGGAGACGTGGTCGAAGAGCCGCTCGAGCCCGAGACCTTCGGACGCATCGGCGCGCAGGCCGCCAAGCAGGTGATCCTGCAGAAGATCCGCGACGCCGAGCGCGAGCAGATCCTGAACGACTTCCTCGACCGCGGGGAGTCCCTGGTCACCGGCACCGTCAAGCGCGCCGAGCGCGGCAACCTCATCGTCGAGTCGGGCCGGGTCGAGGCGCTGCTGCCGCGCGACCAGCTCATCGCCAAGGAAAACCTGCGCGTGGGCGACCGGGTGCGGGCCTACATCGCCAAGATCGACCGCGCGGCGCGCGGGCCGCAGCTCATCCTCTCGCGCATCGCGCCCGAGTTCCTCGTGAAGCTCTTCGAGCTCGAGGTGCCCGAGATCGAGGAAGGCCTCCTCGAGATCAAGGCGGCCGCGCGCGATCCGGGACTGCGCGCCAAGATCGCGGTCAAGTCGAACGACCCCAGGATCGATCCCGTAGGCACGTGCGTCGGCATGCGCGGCTCGCGCGTGCAGGCCGTGACCCAGGAGCTCGCCGGCGAACGCGTTGACATCATCCTCTGGTCGCCCGAGCCGGCGCAGTTCGTGATCAACGCGCTGGCGCCCGCCGAGGTGAGCTCGATCGTCGTGGACGAGGAGCGCCACTCGATGGACGTGGTGGTCACCGAGGACCAGCTGGCGCTCGCCATCGGCAAGGGCGGGCAGAACGTGCGCCTCGCCTCGGAGCTGTCGGGTTGGCAGCTCAACATCATGACGACGGAAGAGCGCGAGCAGAAGAGCGAGGCGGAGACTTCGGTGGTGCGCGCCCTCTTCATGGAAAAGCTCGACGTGGACGAAGAAGTCGCCGAGATCCTGGTCGCGGAAGGTTTCACCTCGCTCGACGAAGTGGCCTACGTGCCGATCAACGAGATGCTCGAGATCGAGGCGTTCGACGAGGAGACGGTGAACGAGCTGCGCCGCCGCGCGAGGAACGCGCTGCTCACCGAAGCGATCAAGAGCGAGGAGACGGTCGAGCACGCCGCCGAGGACCTGCTCGGGATGGAGGGCATGGACAACCAGACCGCGCGCGTCCTCGCCTCCAAAGGCATCACCACCATGGATGCGCTCGCCGACCTCGACACCGAGGAGCTGACCGAGATGACCGGCATGGAAGCCGAGCGCGCGAGCAAGCTCATCATGACGGCACGCGCGCCGTGGTTCAAGGAGACTCCGGCCGCGCAGGCCTGAAGCATAGGATCGGATACGAATGGCCAAGCTGAACGTCACCCAATTCGCCGAGGAGCTCAAGCTCCCGGTGGCACTGCTCCTGGAGCAGCTGCAGGCCGCCGGCGTGAAGAAGAAGGCCGGCGAGGACTCGATCACCGAGCAGGACAAGACGCGCCTGCTCGATTACCTGCGCGAGATGCACGGTAACAAGGAAGAAAAGAAGAAGATCACCCTCACGCGCAAGCAGACCACCGAGATCAAGAAGGCCGACGCCACCGGCAAGGCGCGCACCATTCAAATCGAAGTGCGCAAGAAGCGCACCTTCGTGAAGGTCGACAAGCCCGCCGAAGTGCCGGTGGAGCCCGAGAAGCCGGTCGTCGCGCCCGCTCCGATCATCAACGAAGTCGAGGCGCGCAAGCGCGAGGCCGAGGCCAAGCGCCAGGCCGAGCTCGCCGCGCGCCAGCTCGCCGATGCGCAGTCGAAGACCAAGCGCGTCACGAAGAAGAAGGAAGACGAAGCCGCTGCAGCCGAAGCCGCCGCCCCGGCCGCTCCCGCCGCCGCGGATGCCGAGCCGCCGAAGAAGAAGCGCGTCATCCGCAAGAAGGGCGAGGAGCCCGCCACGGAAGCGGAAGCCCCGGTCCTGGTGGAAGTGAAGGCCGAGGCCGGAAAGACCGAGGTCAAGCCCGCCGCCGCTCCGGCCCCCGAGGGCACGCTGCATCGCCCCGTACTGAAGCCCGGCGAGAAGGAAACCAAGGACAAGAAGGGTCCCAAGCGCGCCGCGAAGCCGGCGTCCGCATGGGTCGACGATGTCGCCCGCCGCCGCGCGATGAAGACGCGCGGGGATACGAGCGGCGGCCGCGACGGCTGGAGATCGCGCGGGGGTGCCAGCCGCCACCGCGAGGAGGAAGGCGGCACGGCCTTCGCCGCACCCGCCGAGCCGAAGGTGATCGAGGTGCTGGTCCCGGAGACCATCAGCGTGGCCGACCTCGCCCACAAGATGTCGGTGAAGGCCGCCGAGGTCATCAAGACCATGATGAAGATGGGCTCGATGGTCACCATCAACCAGGTGATCGACCAGGAAACGGCGATGATCGTGGTCCAGGACATGGGCCACATCGCCAAGCCGGCAAAGCTCGACGATCCCGAGTCCTTCCTCACGGAGGCCGCGGCCAACGACGAGGCCAATTTCGAGACGCGGCCCCCGGTTGTCACCGTGATGGGCCACGTCGACCATGGCAAGACCTCGTTGCTCGACGCGATTCGCAAGGCGCGAGTCGCGGTGGGCGAGGCCGGCGGCATCACGCAGCACATCGGCGCCTACCACGTCGAGACGACGCGCGGCGTGATCACCTTCCTCGACACCCCGGGCCACGAGGCCTTCACCGCGATGCGCGCGCGTGGCAGCCAGATCACCGATATCGTGGTGCTGGTGGTCGCGGCCGACGACGGTGTCATGCCGCAGACGATCGAAGCGGTGAACCACGCCAAGGCGGCCAAGGTGCCGGTGGTCGTGGCGGTCAACAAGATCGACAAGCCCGAGGCCAACCCGCAGCGCGTGAAGCAGGAGCTGCTCACGCACGACGTCGTTGCCGAGGAGTTCGGCGGCGACGTGCAGTTCGTCGAAGTCTCCGCAAAGACCGGACAGGGACTGGACAAGCTGCTCGAATCGATCCAGCTGCAGTCCGAGGTGCTGGAGCTCAAGGCGCCGGTGCACGCTCCCGCCAAGGGCGTGGTGATCGAGTCGCGACTCGACAAGGGCCGCGGCCCGGTGGCGACGGTGCTGGTGAAGTCGGGAACCCTCAAGAAGGGCGACATCGTGCTCGCCGGCGCCGTGTTCGGGCGCGTGCGCGCGATGACCGATGAGAACGGCAAGGCGGTCAACGAGGCGGGTCCGTCGATCCCGGTGGAGATCCAGGGCCTGCAGGACGTCGCCCGCGCCGGCGACGACATCAACGTGCTCACCGACGAGAGGAAGGCGCGCGAGATCGCGCTGTTCCGCCAGGGCAAGTTCCGCGATGTGAAGCTGGCGAAGCAGCAGGCCGCGAAGCTGGAGAACGTGTTCGACCAGCTCGCCGAAGGCGCCAAGACGCTGGCGCTCATCATCAAGGCCGACGCGCAGGGATCCTACGAAGGCCTCGCGCACGCTCTCTCGAAGCTTTCGACCGACGAGGTCAAGGTCAACATTGTCCACACGGCCGTGGGCGGCATCACCGAGTCGGACGTGAACCTGGCGCTCGCGTCCAAGGCGGTGGTGATCGGGTTCAATTCGCGCGCGGATGCCGCGGCTCGCAAGCTCGCCGAGAATTCCGGCGTGGACATCCGTTACTACAGCATCATCTACGACGCGGTCGACGAAGTGAAAGCCGCGATCAACGGCATGCTGGCGCCCGAGCGCAAGGAAACCGTCCTGGGCGTGGTCGAGGTGCGCAACGTCTTCAAGATCTCCAAGGTCGGCACGGTCGCCGGCTGCATGGTGACCGAGGGCTTGGTGAGGCGCGGGGCTTCGGTGCGCGTTTTGCGCGGCGGGGTCGTCGTGCACACCGGAGAGCTCGACTCGCTCAAGCGATTCAAGGAGGACGTGCGCGAGGTCAAGGCCGGGTTCGAGTGCGGCCTCAGCCTGAAGAATTTCAACGACGTCCAGGTGGGAGACCAGCTCGAAGTCTTCGAGGTGGTCGAGGTCGCGCGCACGCTCGCGTGAGCGCATGACCGCCCCTCGCCGCGCCCGCATCGCCGACCAGATCCAGCGCAGCCTGGCCGATGTGATCCGGCTCGAGCTGCGCGATCCGCGCGTGGGAATGGTGACGCTCACCGGCATCGAGATCTCGCGCGACCAGTCGCACGCCAAGATTTTCTTCACGGTCCTCGGTCCGCCGTCGGCCGCGGCCGACGCCCAGGAGGGCCTGCAGCGTGCCGCGGGGTTCCTGCGCTCGAGCCTCGCGCACCGCATGAGCACTCGCACCGTGCCCGAGCTGCATTTCGAATACGACGAATCGGTCGAGCGCGGCGTGCGGCTCTCGCGCCTCATCGATGAGGCGGTGAAACCCAAGGCTCCCGAGCGCCGCGCCCGCGGCACGCGACGCTGACCCGGGTGGTCGATCGTTCCGCGGGCCCCGACGGGGTCCTCCTCCTCGACAAGCCCGCGGGCATCACCTCGACGCGGGCCCTCGCCAAGGCGAAGCGTGTCCTGGGATCTCTCAAGGCCGGGCACACCGGCACCCTCGATCCGTTCGCCACCGGGCTGCTGCCGCTCGTCTTCGGGGAGGCGACGAAGTTTTCACGCTTCCTCATCGACTCGCACAAGTCCTATGAAGCCACGCTGCGGCTAGGACAGGAAACCGACACCGGCGACACCGAGAGCCCCGTCGTGCGTACACGTCCGATAGTCGTCGATACGGCGAAGATCGACGATGTTCTAAGGAGATTTATCGGGGTACAGGCCCAGATTCCGCCCATGCACTCGGCCGTTCACGTCGATGGCCGGCGCCTTTACGACTACGCCCGGGCGGGTGAAACGGTGGCGCGCGCTCCCCGGCAGGTCGAAATCCTGGAGCTCTGCCGCCTCGGATTTTCGGGCGGGGACCTCGCCGTCCGGGTCGCCTGCACCAAGGGAACGTACATCCGGACTCTCGGCCAGGACATCGGGCAGGCGCTCGGGTGCGGGGCCCACCTCGTGGCGCTCAGGCGCACGGGCGTGGGTGTCTTTCGCCTCGAGGACGCGTCGAGCTTCGCCGAGCTCGAGGCCGCCGGGCGCGATGCGGCGCGCGAGCGACTGATGGCCCCGGAAGTGCTGGTGGCGGCGCTGCCGCGCTTCGAGGCCACGGCCGGCGAAGCCGACGATTTCGTGCACGGCCGGTGGGTGGGGCGTCGCGGCGGCGAGGAGCGCGAGGAAGTCGCGGTCTTTGCGCCGCAGGGCCGTTTTTTGGGGGTCGGGCGGTGCGAAAGCGAGGAGCGCATCGCCCCGTTGCGCCTCGTATCCGAGACGCATGCCAAGTCCCCTGATTTTGCTTGAGTTTGTGGCTCCTTACAGGCTAAAATAGAAGGCTCAATCGAGAAGACATGACCAGTAGCAGTTCACGGAGATTTTGCCCATGGCCGTTACCACCGCAGACAAGGCGCGCATCGTTTCGCAATACCAGCGCGCGAAGAGCGACACCGGTTCCCCCGAGGTCCAGGTTGCGCTCCTCACCGAGCGCATCAACATGCTCACCGATCACTTCAAGGCGCACGTCAAGGATTTCCATTCTCGCCGCGGTCTGCTGACCATGGTGAGCAATCGCCGCAGCCTCCTCGCATACCTGAAGCGCAGCAACATCGACAGTTACCGCTCGTTGATCGAGCGCCTCGGCCTGCGGAAGTAAGGACCACTCGCACCGATCCGGGCCCCGCGTCGCCTCCCTCGAGAGCGCCCGCGGGGCTTTTCGCTTCGGACCCATCGACTCCTCCGCGCCTCGCGTGGCGCGGAACCCGGCGAGCGATTCGCCAAGAACAGGATGACATCGTGAAATCGATCAAGAAGACCTTTTCATTCGGGCAACACCAGGTCACGCTCGAAACCGGCGAGATCGCGCGCCAGGCGGACGGCGCGGTGCTGGTGACTATGGACGACACCGTGGTCCTCGTGACCTGCGTGGGCCGTCGCGACGTGAAGATCGGGCAGGATTTCTTTCCGCTCACCGTCGACTACCAGGAGAAGACCTACGCTGCGGGGCGCATCCCGGGAGGCTTCTTCAAGCGCGAGGGACGTCCTTCGGAAAAGGAAATCCTCACCTCGCGCCTCATCGACCGTCCGCTGCGCCCGCTTTTCCCGGCCGGCTTCTACAACGAAGTGCAGGTGATCGCCACCGTGCTTTCGATCAACCCCGAGGTCGACTCCGACATTCCGGCGATGATCGGCGCCTCCGCCGCGGTCACCCTTTCCGGCATTCCGTTCGAAGGCCCGATCGGCGCGGCACGCGTGGGCTACATCGACGGCGAGTACATCCTGAACCCCACCAAGACCGAGCTCGAGGCTTCCAAGTTGAACCTCGTGGTCGCCGGCACCGAGACCGCGGTGCTGATGGTCGAGTCGGAAGCCAACGAGCTCTCCGAGGAGATCATGCTGGGCGCGGTCATGTTCGGCCACGAGCAGATGCAGGCGGCGATCCGCGCCATCAACGAGCTCGCCGACGAGGGCGGCAAGGACGACTGGGATTGGGAGCCGCACCTGCCCGACGCGTCGCTGCACGAGAAGATCCGTGCGCTCGCCGAGAACGACCTGAACGAGGCCTATCGCACCAAGTCGAAGTCGCAGCGCTCCGAGAAGCTCGACCTGGTCAAGGCGAAAGTCCTTACCGCGTGCGTGCTCGAGGCCGAAGTGCCGGCCGATTCCAACGTGGTGCGCGGAATCCTGAAGGAAATGGAAGCGAAGATCGTCCGCGGGCAGATCCTGAACGGCGAGCCGCGCATCGACGGGCGCAACACGCGCACCGTGCGCCCGATCTCGATCCGTCCCACGCTGCTGCCGCGCGTGCACGGCAGCGTGCTCTTCACCCGCGGCGAGACCCAGGCCATCGTCACCACCACGCTGGGCACCGGCCAGGACGAGCAGAGGATCGACGCGCTGCAGGGCGAGTACACCGAGCGCTTCATGATGCATTACAACTTCCCGCCCTTTTCCACCGGCGAGACGGGGCGCGTGGGCTCGCCCAAGCGGCGTGAAATTGGCCACGGGCGCCTCGCCAAGCGCGCGCTGCTCGCGGTCCTTCCGAGCAAGGAAGAATTCGGCTACACGCTGCGCGTGGTCTCGGAGATCACCGAGTCGAACGGCTCGTCGTCGATGGCCACGGTGTGCGGCGGCTGCCTCGCTCTGATGGACGCGGGGGTCCCGATGAAGGGCCATGTGGCCGGCATCGCGATGGGCCTCATCAAGGACGGCGGGCGTTTCGCGGTACTCACCGACATATTGGGCGACGAGGACCACCTCGGCGACATGGATTTCAAGGTGGCCGGCACCGATCGCGGCATCACCGCGCTGCAGATGGACATCAAGATCACCGGAATCACGCGCGAGATCATGAAGGTCGCGCTCGACCAGGCGCGCGAGGGCCGCATGCATATCATCGGCATCATGAAGCAGGCCGTGCCCGGGCCGCGCCAGGAAATGTCGAACTACGCGCCGCGCATCATCAAGATGAAGATCAACCCCGACAAGATCCGCGAGGTGATCGGCAAGGGCGGCAGCGTGATCCAGGCGCTCACGCGCGAGACCGGCACCACGATCGACATCGAGGACGACGGCACCATCTCCATCGCCTGCCTCTCGGCCGAAGCGGGCGAGGCGGCTCAGGAGCGCATCCGCGCGATCACGGCAGAAGTGGAGGCCGGCCGCGTCTACGAAGGCCCGGTGTTGAGGCTTCTCGATTTCGGCGCGATCGTCCAGCTGCTGCCCGGCAAGGACGGCCTGCTGCACATCTCGCAGATCGCGCACGAGCGCGTCAACGCGGTCTCGGACTATTTGAAGGAAGGCCAGATCGTGAAGGTGAAGGTGCTCGAGGCCGACGACAAGGGCCGCGTGCGCCTGTCGAGAAAGGCACTCCTCGACCCGCCGCCGCGCCGCGAGGAAGCGCCACCAAGCGCTCCGGCCGAGTCCACGACCCCTCAGTAAGAGGGGTGGCGGTTATAATTCCGGCTCGCGGTCGAGCGCAGTCGGCGGGGTGTAGCGCAGCCTGGTAGCGCGCTTGCTTTGGGAGCAAGATGTCGGGGGTTCAAATCCCTCCACCCCGACCCCGCACTCGGTCGAATGCGCCCGTAGCTCATCTGGATAGAGCACCGGCCTTCTAAGCCGGTGGTAACAGGTTCGAATCCTGTCGGGCGCGCCAGGTCAACGAACGATGGTGGCTGTAGCTCAGCGGTAGAGTCCCGGATTGTGATTCCGGTTGTCGTGGGTTCGAACCCCATCAGCCACCCCAATCAAAAAAGCCCGTGGAAGCGGGCTTTTTTTCTTCAGGGGCGAAGGCGCGAGGCGCGAGAGAATTCGCCTAGGCCTTGCGGCGCAGGAGCTGCTGCTGCTCGCGCTGCCAGTCGCGCTCCTTCTCGACCGCGCGCTTGTCGTGCTGCTTCTTGCCCTTCGCAAGCCCGATCTCGAGCTTCACGCGCCCCCCCTTGTAGTGCAGGTTGATCGGCACCAGCGTGTAGCCGCGCTGCTCGACCTTGCCGATGAGCTTGCGGATCTCCTCGGAATTCAGGAGGAGCTTGCGCGAGCGCGTCGGATCCGGATTGACGTGCGTCGAGGCGGTGGGCAGCGCGCTCACGTGCATGCCGATCACGAACGGCTCGCTGCCCTTCAGGATCACGTACGCTTCCTTGAGCTGCACGCGCCCGGCGCGGATCGCCTTCACTTCCCAGCCCTCGAGGACCAGGCCCGCTTCATAGCGTTCCTCGACGAAGTAGTCGTGGAATGCCTTCTTGTTCTCGACAATACTCATGGGTTCATTCTACCGTCCGCACTCATGCCCACCGTCCTGAAGTCCGTGCACGTGCAGCGTCCCGCAGCCGCGATGTTCGCGCTGGTGGACGATGTCGAGCGCTACCCCGAGTTCCTGCCGTGGTGCTCGAAGGCCGTGGCGCACGAGCGCACGCCGGAGGTCACGCGCGCTTCTCTCGACATCGACTATCACGGCCTCATGAGCCGCATCACGACCCTCAATCGCAAGCATCCCCCGGGGCGCATGGACCTGGAGTTCGTCGAGGGGCCGTTCGACCAGTTCAAGGGCCAATGGCGCTTCAAGCCGCTGGGCGAGGGCGGCTGCCGGGTCGAGTTCGCGCTCGACTATGCGTTCTCGAATCCGGCCCTGGAGGCCCTGCTGGGGCCGGTGTTCGGGCACATCATGGAAACGCTCGTGGATCGATTCGTCGCGCGCGCCGAGCAATCGGGATGATCCACGTCACGGTCGCCTTCGCCTTGCCGCAGCGCCAGGAAGTCGTCGCCCTCGAGCTTCCCGAAGGCAGCACCGTCGCCGATGCGATCGCGGCCGCGCGCGTAGCCGAACGGTTTCCCGGGCTGGATATGGCCGCGCTCAAGACAGGAATCTGGTCGCGCGAGGCAAGCCTCGCGACGGCACTCCGGGATGCGGACCGGGTGGAGGTCTACCGGCCGCTCGCGGCCGACCCCAAGGAGACGCGGCGCTCGCGCGCGCTCAAGTCTTCGACTCGATCTCGAAACGAGCCTTGATCCAGTCCGCGCCCTTGCGAATGATGCGGTTCAGGCGCACGCGATACTGCGAGCCCGCCAGGCCGATGGAAAGGTTCTGGTCGGCGCGAAAATCCCCGGCGCGCACGAGAATCGCATCGAGCTTGCCGTTCGCATCGGTCCCGGGAAGGTAGAGCGCCTGCAGGCCCGCGCTGGCGGCGGAGGAGGCGAGGTCGACGGGGATCGGGCGATAGGAGAGAACCTCGACGCCGATCAGGATCTCGCCGCGGATGCGGTTGGCGAGCTTGCGCACGATGGTGCCGAGGATCCATCCGCCGGTCTCGTGGTTGCGCAGCGCGATGACGCCGTTCAGCAGGACCAGGTCTCCCGCGGCGCGATCGACCAGCAACCCGTAGCCCTTCGAGCTCAGGTCGAAGACGCGCCAGCGCTCGATGTCGGGATCCGCGGGGCCCTCCTCGGGCGCCGCCGCGCTCGTTGCCGTGGGCATGAGGGACATTCCCGAGGGCGTGATCTCGACCGTCTCGGTGAGCGCCGGCACCTCGATGGCGCGCGCCGTGGTGGCGCGCGACGGCGCTTCGCGAACCTTGCGCAGCACGCGATCGATGCCGAGCACCACGTCGACCTCGCGATCCTCGAAATGGGTGCGCTCCTCGATGCGGTTCTCGCTCCCCGCGAGGATCGACTGGTAGAGCTTCTCGATGATGGCGAGCAGCGCCACGTGCTCCTCGAGCGGAAAGAGCGCCCCGGCACCGTGGCCGGCGTAAAGCTGCCCCTGGCGCAGGCCAGCCTGGACTTCCTCGATCTGAGCCTTCAGGCCGTCGGTGCGCACGTAGCGCATGGACTCCCCGTGGCTCTCCTTGCGGATCAGGTGCATCCCGGATTCCGACATGAGGTCGACGAAGAAGAGGTGGTGCCGCGTCGAGAATTCGCTATCGAGCGCGTAGTCGTTGCACCACGAGGAGAACCAGCCGTCGGCGATCTCGATCTGGATCTTGGAGAGGTTGCCGGTGTTGAGCATGTCGAGGAGGAGCGTGCGCAGATACAGCGACTGCACCGAGGGCTTGAAGCTCGGCTGCGACGGGTGCAGCGCGAAGGGGACCTGCGAGTACCCGTCGCTTTCGGCGAGCGTATAGAGCGCGTGCACCTGCTTCCACGGCACGGTGCGGCCGCCTTCGCTCAGGAAGTAGCCCCACTTCACGAAGGCGTGGATCGCGTTCAACGCGAGGCCGGTGACGCGGAACATCACGTCGAGCGCCTCGCGCGTGGTCGCCCACGCGTTGCGGTTGCGCAGGAACCGTTGGAAGCCGTTCGCCGCCTCCAGGCAGATGCGCTGGATGTTCTGCGCGAAGTCGCGGTCGACCTCCGAAATCGCCGCCGGCTGGCGCAGGAACTCGATCTGGTCGTAGAGGATCAGCGCCTGGAAATGCTCCTCGACGCGCATGAGGTCCTGCAGCCGCTCGAGCGTGAAGTCGCCGGCGTCCTTTCCCAGGTCGCGAATGGTCGCGAGAAACAGGGTGCGCGCATCCGCGTCGCGGACGCTCTTGGTGGCCAGGGCGCGCTCGACATCGACGTCGCTCGTGGCCATCGTCAGGCGACCGTGAACATCTCGACGTTGCGCAGCGCCGGCATCGGGTTGGGCACGAGGTCCTGCTCGGTGATTCCCGCCTTCGCCATGAGCGCCTTGCGCAGCTCGTTGGCGAGCACCTCGTTCTGGAAGTCCATCGGCGCGTTGAGCCAGTTCTCGGCCACCGGATCGAATTCCTGGGCGATCTTGCGCGCCTCGCGCGGGCCGATGGTCTCGAAGCTCTTGATGCTCTCGTCCTGGTAGAGCGTATTGCCGGGATCGATCTCGCGGCCGAAGAACTGCACCTTGCGCCAGTAATCGCTCTTGCCGTGCTCCTCCTTGAAGCGGAACGCGAGGTCCGCGAACTGGCCGCTCAGGCGCTCGAGGCGGAAGATCTCGAAGAGCGCCAGCCACGTCCTCACCTCCTCGGGGCGGCGCTCGACGGCGAAGTGCAGCAGCTCGATGGCGCGCGCGAGCGCGCCGTCCTCGTAGAAGAGGCGCGCGCCCTTGATCACCGAGTCGGCATCGTCGAGGACGATGGTGCGGTTGAGGATCTCGGGGAAGCGTTCCTCGATATACCTGCGGCGCAAGTCATCGGCGCCTTCGGTGGGCAGCCGCGTGGCGAGCGAAGCATCGGATTCCATGGAGCGGCGCTCGAGCTCCTCGGCGACACTCTCGTCGGCAGGAATCGGCTCCTCTCGCTCGAATTCCTCGGCCACCACGATCGGTTCCTCGGCGACCTCTTCCTCCATTTCGTAAGCCGTCTCTGCCCGGCGCCGCGCGAGGCGCCAGACGAGGATCACGATGACCAGGACGACTACGCCGAAAAGCCCCCACAGCCAGTACTCCTGGATCGCAGACTCGAATTCGCCCGGCTTGGCAGTGGCTTTTGGCGCGGGGCTGGGCGTACTTGGCGTGGAGGCCACCGGCGCAGGAGGCCTGACCGGGGGTTCCACCACCGCGACTTTGGGTGGCTCGACCGGCGCGGGCTTGGGAGGCACGATGGCGACCGCTTTCGGCGGCTCGACCACGACGGGCTTGGGCGGCGGCTCGACCACGACGGGCTTGGGCGGCTCGACTTTCGGCGGCGCCTTCTCGACCGCCGCCGGCTTCGGGAGCTCGACGATCCTGGGTGCCGGCGGCGCGGGTTCCGCTTTCGCGGGCGGG
>Ga0209131_1000311_pt1 | contig 35362 bp, 28 predicted proteins | sample GraSoi_2013_40cm_FD_185826 | JGI IMG/M metagenome (GOLD analysis project Ga0209131, IMG submission 185826) | Grasslands soil microbial communities from the Angelo Coastal Reserve, California, USA - Sample 9_17_2013_40cm (SPAdes) (version 2) | ecosystem: Environmental > Terrestrial > Soil >...
AAGCGCGCAAGAAAGCCGTCGACATCGAGCAGGTGCTGGCCGAGGAATTCCAGGTCAAGGTGCCGGCGATCGGCGCGGCGCTGTCGAAGTTCTTCGGCGTGCCCTACGAGCCGTTCAAGTCCGACCGCATCAAGCCGGCCGAGCTGCTGAAGAACCTGAAGCGCGAATACGTCGAGGCCAACGTGTGGGTGCCGATCGACGACACCAAGGATGGCCTGGTCGTGGTGTGCCTCGATCCCGAGCGCATCCGCTCCTCGCGTATCGCCTCCAACGTGTTCCCCAAGGCGCGCATCGTTTATCGCGTCACCACGGTTAAGGATTGGAAGGACACGCTGAACCAGCTCTATGGCCAGGAAGCCGCGGCCATGGACATGTCGAGCGTCGATGACCTGCTGTCCGGCATGTCCGACGACGGCAGCGGCAGTGGTGAGGCGCTCGACTCCGGCAGCGACGAGGTCTCCGCCGCCGCCGACAACGAGCTGGTCAAGCTGGTGAACAAGGTGATCGTCGACGCGTACAACCAGAACGCCTCGGACATCCATATCGAGCCCTATCCCGGCAAGGCGAAGACCGAGATCCGCTTCCGCAAGGACGGCTCGCTCGGACCCTACATCGAGGTGCCGGCGAGCTATCGCGCGGCGATCGTGGCGCGCATCAAGATCATGTGCGACCTCGACATCTCGGAGAAGAGAAAGCCGCAGGACGGCAAGATCAAGTTCAAGAAGTTCGGACCGCTCGACATCGAACTGCGCGTGGCGACCATTCCCACGGCCGGCGGCGTCGAGGACATCGTGATGCGGATTCTCGCCGCCGGCGAACCGATTCCCCTCGAGAAGATGGGCTTCACCACGCGCAATCACGAGGAGCTCACCAAGGCGGTATCGAAGCCCTACGGCCTGTTCTTCGTTTGCGGCCCGACCGGCTCGGGCAAGACCACCACGCTGCATTCGGTACTCAAGTTCCTGAACACCCCGGACACCAAGATCTGGACCGCCGAGGATCCGGTGGAGATCACGCAGAAGGGCCTGCGCCAGGTGCAGGTGAACAAGAAGGCCGGCCTCGACTTCGCCGCGGTGATGAAAGCGTTCCTGCGCGCCGACCCGGACATCATCATGGTCGGCGAGATGCGCGACAAGGAGACCACCGGCACCGGCATCGAGGCGTCGCTCACCGGCCACCTGGTGTTCGCCACGCTGCATACCAACTCGGCGACGGAATCGATCATCCGCCTGCTCGACATGGGCATGGACCCGTTCAACTTCGCCGACGCGCTGCTCGGCATCCTGGCGCAGCGCCTGGCGAAGCGCATGTGCAGCTGCAAGCAGCCCTACACGCCGGAGGCCGCCGAGCTGACGTCCTTCCTGCGCGAGTATTGCGAAGAGTTGATGAACACTTCGCGCTTCAAGGCCGATCCGAAAGGCTCGATGGAGGCGGTCTACAAGGACTGGGTGAAGACCTATGGCAACGACAAGGGTCAGCTGACGTTCTACAAGCCGGTGGGCTGCGACAAGTGCGGCGGCAGCGGCTTCAAGGGACGCTGCGGCCTGCATGAGCTCCTGATCGCCACCGACAAGCTGAAGAAGCTGGTGCAGGAGCATGCGCGCGTCGCCGAGATGCTGGCGCAGTGCCTCGAGGACGGCATGCGCACCCTCAAGCAGGACGGCATGGAGAAATGCCTGATGGGGATCACCCACATGAAGGAAGTGCGCACCGTCTGCATCAAGTGACGCCGCCTCGAGGTGAAATGAGCGCCACCATCGACAGCACGCAGGGCCTGCGGTTCCCCGCCGGCGCGGCGCTCACCGCGGCCGACGATCTCGCCCAGCGTCTGGATCAGCTCAACGCCATCGGCGCCTCGCTTTCCGCCGAGCGCGACATCAATCGTCTGCTCGAAGCGATCCTGACGGCGGCGAAGACCATCACCCGCGCCGACGGCGGCACGCTCTACCGCGTCACCGAGGAAAAGAGCCTGCGCTTCGAGATCGTGCGCACCAGCTCGCTCAAGTACTACCTCGGCGGCACCACCGGCAACCCGGTGCCGTTCTACCCGATCCAGCTCTACAAGGACGGCAAACCGAACCACAGCATGGTGGCGGCGCATACCGCGCTCACCGGCAAGACGATCAACATCGCCGACGCCTATATCGCCGAGGGCTTCGACTTCTCCGGCACCCGCGCTTTCGACGCCAAGACCGGTTACCGCTCGCAGTCGTTTCTCACGGTGCCGATGCGCAACCACGAAGGTGAAGCGATCGGCGTGCTGCAGCTGATCAACGCGCAGGACCCGCGCAGCGGCCAGATCGTGCCCTTTTCCTCGTCCGACCAGCGCCTGGCGGAGTCGCTCGCCTCGCAGGCGGCGGTCGCGCTCACCAACCGCATGCTGATCAACCAGCTCGAGAGCCTGTTCGAGTCGTTCATCAGCCTGATCAACGGCGCGATCGACGAGAAGTCGCCTTATACCGGCGGCCACTGCCAGCGCGTGCCGGTGCTGACGATGCTGCTCGCCGAGGCGGTGAACGAGACCGCGCAGGGGCCGCTCGCCGAGTTCCACATGAGCGACAAGGATCGCTACGAGCTCAAGATCGCGGGACTGCTGCACGACTGCGGCAAGGTCACCACGCCGGTGCACGTGGTCGACAAGGCGACCAAGCTCGAAACCATCTTCGACCGCGTGCAGCTCGTCGATACGCGCTTCGAGGTCCTGAAGCGCGACGCCGAGATCGATTCGCTCAAGCGCCGCACCGCGATGGACCGCATGGAGGTCTCCGAGGAGGAGGGGCGGCTGCGCGACCGTCTGCGCAAGCTCGACGATGACCGCAAGTTCCTGCACGCCTGCAACATCGGCGGCGAGCGCATGAGCGACGAGCACGTCGAGCACGTGAAGCGCATCGCCCAGTACCGCTGGCGCGACGTCTCGGGCCACGAGGCCGAGTTCCTCACCGCCGACGAGCTGAAGAACCTCACCATCCGCGCCGGCACGCTCACCGAGGAAGAGCGCAAGGTGATCAACCAACACATCGTGGCGACCATCCGCATGCTCGAGGCGCTGCCCTGGCCCAAGCACCTCACCAAGGTGCCCGAGTATGCCGGCGGCCACCACGAGCGCATGGACGGTAAGGGCTATCCGAAGGGCCTGAAGCGCGAGCAGATGTCGGTGCAGGCGCGCTGCATGGGGATCGCCGACATCTTCGAGGCGCTCACCGCCAAGGACCGGCCCTACAAGAAGGGCAAGACGCTCTCCGAGTCGCTCCAGATCCTCGGGCGCATGAAGGAGAACCACCACATCGATCCCGATCTGTTCGACGTCTTCGTGCGGCGCAAGGTGTACCGGCGCTACGCCGACATGTTCCTCGACAAGGAGCAGATCGACGAGGTCGACGAGTCGCGCATCCCGGGCTACGCGCCCTGAGCGACCCGCACGAGGAAATCCTCGAGCGCTCGAACCGGCGCACGGTCCCGGTATAGAGTCGCACGGCTGTCTTCGATCCGCGACGCCACCGCCTGGCGGTACGCGGAGTCCTGCGCAAGCTTGACCACCAGATCGACGTAGGCCTGCTCGGTGGGCACCACGAGCTCCTGCAGCCCGAGCCGCTTGAGGATGCCGCTCGCCAGCCGTCCGCGAAGGAAGCGGCCGTCGCGGGTGACGATGGGCAGGCCGCACTCGACGGCTTGCAGCGCGGTGTTGAAGCCCGAAAAGCCGATCGTGTCGAGAAACACATCGGCACGGCGCAGCCAGCCGAGGAAGCCGGCCGGCGTCTGCCACGGCATGAAAGTGACGAAGCGCTCGTAGCTCAGGCCACGGGCCTTGAAGGCCACCTGCAGGCGCTGCGCAAGCCGCTCGGACAAAGTCGGGGTCCAATGGGTGAAAAAGATGAATCGGCAGCGGCCCAGGCGTCGCGCGATTTCCGGAAATACCCAGTCGTGCTGCGGCGCGTACTTGAGCGAAACGCCGGGACAAACGAGAAGCGGCTGCCGCGGATCGATGCCCGCGCGCGCCGGATCGACCGGTGCCGGCGTCATCGCGAGCCGCTCGAAGTGACAGCCCAGGTGCGGCAGCGCGACTAGGCGCTCGGTGTAGTGCGCCTGCGCCGCTTGCGGCTCGAGGTGCTCCGCCGACAGGTAGTAATCGATGGTCGGCAGGCCGCTCGTCTCCGGGTGTCCCCAGCTCGCCGCCTGGACCGGCGCCAGGCGCAGGCTCGCGAGGCGGACGGTCATCGGATCCATGCCGATCTCGGGATAGATCAGCACGTCGAGCTCCTGCGCGCGGATCGCCTCCACCCACTCGCGCAACTCCTTCGGACCGCGCTCGTAGTGCGCGGCCCGCGATTTGGCGAAAGCGGTTTCGTGGTCTTCGTCGAGCCCGACGTGGAAGGCGTAAAGCGCAAAGCGGCCGGGATCGAGTTCCTGGAACCAGCCTTTGGTGATCGCGCTCCATACCGAGTGGTAGCGCAAATGGGCTGAAACAAAGCCCACGCGCAGCCGGCCATGCCGGCGCACGTTCGACGCCGGAACGCGCTCGTGCTGCTGCCAGTGACCCATCAGCCGCGCGCACAAGGCGCCATAGCGCGCGAGCAACGGACGGTTGTTTTCCTCCTGATAGGCGAGCTCGAACGGCTGGTCAGTGCCGACCCCCAAGGCGCCCTGCGCGATGCGCGGCCCGTCGAACCAGCGCTCCAGTTCGGCGAGTTCCGCCGCGAACCCTCGCCTGAACGCTTGCGGGTCTTCGCCTGGCGCGTACACCGCAGGCAGCTGCGCCATGACGCGCGACCAGCGCGCTTTCACATGGTCCGGGTCGAGCGCCAGCGCGCGATCAAAGGCCCCGAGCGCCTCGGCTTTGCGATCGAGCACGCGCAGGACGTTGCCGAGAAGGAAATGGGCCTCCGCCATTGCGGGACGCAGCTCGACCGCGCGCCGAAACGAGGCCAGCGCTTCCTCGGTGCGACCCTGCTCGCGCTGAGTAATGGCGAGGTTGTAATAACCATCGAAGCACTGCGGATCGGCCGCGACGGCCTTGCGATAGTAGTCGAGCGCCTCGGCGACCCGGCCGAGCGATTTCAGTATCGTGCCGACATTGCAAAGCGCCACTGCATGATCGGGCAAGCTCTCGAGCAGCCGCCGATAGGCATCGAGCGCCCCTTGCAGGTCCCCGCGCGCTGCGTGGATTTCCGCCATGTTAAAAAGCGCCTGCGACAGCGCGGTACGCGCGGCATCATCCTCGGGCCGCTGCGCGAGGCCCGTTTCGAGCTCGCTCGCAGCCGCTTCCAGCTCGCCCAACGCGTGCAGGGCGTAGCCGAGCACGATGCGGGCTTCGGGGAATTGCGCACGGCCTTCGAGCGCCTGCTTGAGCCGCCGCGCCGCCTCGCCATACGCTCCTTGCGTATATAGCAGCTTGCCGAGGTTGTAGTTCGCTGCAGGGCTCGCCGGGTCGATGGCGAGCGCTGTTTCGTACGCGGCGAGCGCGCCGGCCGCATCGCCGCTCGCCTCGAGCCCGACGCCGAGGTTGAGATGCGCCTTCGCAAGGTGCGGCGCGAGGCTGACGGCCCGCCGATAGAGCTCGCAGGCGCGCGCGAGATCGCCGGCATCTTCGGCGCGATTGCCTTCGGCGATCAGGATCTCGGCAGGATCAGTGGCCATCTGCATCCGAGTGCGACAAGCTAGGCGGGATTCCCCTCGCACCATGTGCGCCACATTTCCCGATACGCCTGCTCCAAGTCGCGCGTGAACTGCTTTTCATCCATCAGCGGCGACGCCAGCACGCGCTCGCGCAGCGAGCCGCGCAGCTCTGCCAGGAGCTCGCGCTCACCCGCAAAGCGGACTGCGCGGCGCACGTACTCCGCGGCATTCGGAGCGATCCACTCGGGCAGGCCGGCGCTCGCGAGGATGCTTGCAGTGCTGCGCGAACAGGGTCGTGTTCCCGGCGCCGTGATCACCGGGACGCCCATCCACAAGGCATCGCAGGTCGTCGTGCCGCCGCTGTAGGGCGTGGTGTCGAGCGCGATGTCGACGGCGCCGAGCCAGCCGAAGTAATCCTGCAGCGATACATAGGGCACGAGGGTGATGCGCTCGGCGCCGGCGCCGAGCGCCGTGAGATCGACCAGAAGCTCATCTTGGGCGCGACCCTTCGGCACGCCGAGCACCGCGAGCCTCGCATCGGGCAAGCGCGACAGCAGCTCGGCCCATAAAGCGCGGCTCGTTCGCGAGAGCTTCATCGCCTGGTTGAAGGAGCCGAAGGTCACATAGCGGTTGCGCGTCAGGGGGGAAGGGCCGACCTCCACCGCGGGCAGGAAAGAGCGATAGCACCATTGGCTATGCGGCAGGCGCACGAGCGTCTCAGTGTGCAAGGCGTCGGTGAGACCGGGCGGGTCGGCTATGTTGTCCGAGATGCGAAAGCGCATCCGGGTCATGCCGGTGGTGTTGAGGTAGCCCAGCCAGGCGACCTGCACTGGTGCCGGGCACTGCGCGAAGGCGGCGAGCTGCGGGATTCCCGAGTGCCCGCCGAGATCGACCAGGATGTCGATGCCGTCGGCATGGATCGCGTCGGCGATCTGCGCTTGCGAGCGTCCCGCCACCGGCCGCCACGCGTCGGCGAGCGCCGCCACCTGGCGAGTGAAATCGTCGGTGCTCACCGAAGTCGAGTAGCAGAACACTTCGAAGGCGGCGCGCTCGTGCCGCTCGATGAGCGGCAGGCTGAAGAGCGTCATCACGTGATAGCCGAAGTCGCCCGAGACATAACCGATGCGCAGGCGCCGCTCGGGATCCTTGGTGTTGCCGAAAGGGCCGAAGCGCAGCGGGTAGGCGCGCTCGAGCCGCGCGCCGAACTCCACGTGCCTGCGGTAGAGGGCATCGTCCGAGATGCTTTCGCTGCTATTCAGGGCGAAGAGCTCCGCCGACTGCAAGTCCAGATCGTCGGGGCAACTCGCGCGCGCCGCGCGATAGAGCTCGAGCGCCTCCGCGGTGCGGCACTGGGCAAGCAGCACGCTGCCAAGCATGCGGTATGCCGCGGCATGCCGCGGTTCGAGAGCGATCGCCCGGCGCAGTGCGCTCTCCGCTTCCGACACGCGCATCAGGGTTCTGAGCACGCAACCGTAGTTGTAGTGCGCATCGGCCCAGTCGGGCCGCTGCTCGAGCAGCCGCTCGAGCTCGCGGGCCGCGGCGACGGGTTGGCCACTCTCGAGCAACAGATCGGAAAGCGCGCCGCGTGCTTCGACACTCTGCGGATCGACGCTCAGCGCGCGCTGCAGGGCGGCCTGCGCATCCGGCAAACGACCCAGCGTCTTCAGCACCGCCGCGTAGCGGAAGAGCGCGGCAAAGTCCTGCGGTCGCTCGCGCAACGCTGCCTCGAGCTGCGGCGCTGCAAACTGCGGCTGTCCGCCCGCTTCGAGCACGGCCGCAAGCACGATGCGCGCCTCCGGGAAATGCGCTCGCGCGCGCAGCGCTTCGTTCAGCAGGCGTTCCGCCCGCGAAAGCTCGCCGCGCGCGTATTGCAGGCGGCCGACGTTATAGTTGGCGTAGGGGTTCGCCGGGTCCCGCTCGAGCGCTCTTTCGTAGCTCGCGAGGGCCGCCGCCTGCTCGCCGTTCGCTTCGAGAGCGGCGCCCAAGTTGAGGTGCGCCTTTGCATAACGCGGCGCGTGCCCGACTGCCCTGCGGTAGAGCTCGCAGGCCTCTGCGAGGCGATCCTGGCTCTCGGCCCGATTGCCCTCGTCGATCAGCCTGTCGGCGTCAGTCGCCGCTGATTGCGCGCTTTTTTCCCACTTTGGCAGCCATCCGAACACGCGCGGATTTTAAGCGCAGCCGCTCGCCGAGGCGGTCCGCGTATAATCCGGCCGCCACATAGGCGGGGCAGGCATGCTGCTGGATTGGTTCTCTAGGAAGCACATCGACGAATTCGCCGACTCGATCGTCGCCGAGCTTTTGCAGCGCTTCCCGCAGTCGGGCACGGACCTGTCGAGCGAAAAGTCGGTGGAAAAGGCGATGAAGACGCTCGATCGAATATTTTCTCGCATCAGCGCTTTCGCCGCCGAACGCCGGCCGAACCTCTACCAGAAGGCGTGCTTCGGCAACCGCATCAAGTGGGCGTTGAAGGAAGCCGGATACCCGGCGCCGTTTGTGGAATCGGTCACGCAAAAATTCGTGGCCTACGTGGCCATCGCATCGGCCGCGCGCCCATCGGCACGCTCCAGAGACAGGCACCGAGAGTGACCAAAATTGACAGCTCTGGACACAAATGGGCACTGGGCCTGACACAAATGGGCACTGGGCGTGGATTGGAGCGACGTTCTTAACGTGCCGTGGCTCGTCTGGCGCATCCAGCGCGTGGCATGAAAGCTGCGTGTTTCAGGCAGGTCGGGTATAAAACCAACCGATCAGTCCGTCACCAACACAGAGGGAGCACCAAATGAGAACACTGCAGAAGGGCTTCACCCTGATCGAACTGATGATCGTGGTCGCGATCATCGGCATTCTGGCGGCCGTCGCGCTGCCGGCGTATCAGGACTACACGATCCGCGCCAAGATGTCGGAAGTGATTCTTGCGATGAGCTCGTGCCGCACGTCGATCACCGAGGTGTTCCAGTCGGGGCCCACCACCGCGCCGGCACCCGACGGCTGGGGCTGCGAGATCCTCACCGCCTCGCAAATGACGAAGTACGTCAATGCCGTCCACACCGACGCCAACGGCCAGGTGAAGGCCACCGTGCAGGGCATCGGCACCGTGGTGGACACCAAGGTCGTCACGCTGGTCCCGCTATCGAACGCCACAACGACGGCGACGATGTCGACCGCCGCGAGCCAGACCCTGTACGGCTGGCGCTGCGGATTGGACACCGACGGCACTACCGTCAGCCCGAAATATCTGCCCGGCTCCTGCCGCGGCTAATAGCAGAGGCTTAGCTTCAATAAAAGGTACCCTTCGGGGTACCTTTTATTGAGTAGCGCGGCGCGGGGGCGCCGTATGACGGAGCTCACCATCCTGATGCCCTGCCTGAACGAGGCGGCGACTGTCGGCCAGTGCGTGGCAAAGGCGCGCAGCTTCCTGCGGCGCGCGGCCCTGGACGGCGAAGTGCTCGTGGCGGACAACGGCTCGAGCGACGACTCGCGCGGCCTCGCCGCGCGCGCTGGCGCGAGGGTGATCGAAGTGCCGGAGCGGGGCTACGGCGCGGCTTTGAGCGCGGGCATCGCGGCCGCGCGCGGCCGCTACGTCATCATGGGCGACGCCGACGACAGCTACGACTTCGCCAGGCTCGACGCGTTCATCGAGAAGCTGCGCGCCGGGCATCCGCTCGTGATGGGCAACCGTTTCAAGGGCGGCATCCGTCGCGGCGCCATGCCCGCGCTGCACCGCTACCTCGGCAATCCGGTGCTGAGCTTCATCGGCCGGCTCTTTTTCCGCGCGCGTGTCGGCGACTTCCATTGCGGGTTGCGTGGCTTCGACCGCGCCGCCGTCGTCTCGCTCGACCTGCGCACCCCGGGCATGGAGTTCGCGAGCGAGCTGGTGGTCAAGGCGGCGCTCGCCGGCTGGCACATCGCCGAAGTGCCGACCACGCTCGATCCCGACGGCCGCGGGCGGCCCTCGCACCTGAGGAGCTGGCGCGACGGCTGGCGGCACCTGCGCTTCCTGTTGCTGTTCAGCCCGCGCTGGCTGTTCCTCTATCCCGGCATGGCGCTGCTTTCCACGGGCATGGTGCTGACCACGACGCTCTACTTCACGCCGCTGCGGCTGGGCGTCGCCGGACTGGACATTCACAGCATGCTGTACGCCTCGGCGGCTGCGCTGCTCGGCCTGCAGCTTTGCCTGTTCGCGCTGTTCGCGCGCACCGCGGCCCAGACCGCGGGGCTCCTGCCGCGCAACGCCGCGCTTGAGCGACTCCTCAGGCTCTTCTACCTCGAGCGCGGGCTCGCATTCGGGCTCGCCGTGGCCCTCGCCGGCTTCCTCTGGAGCGCGGCGGCGTTCTGGCGCTGGGGCGAAAGCGGTTTCGGCGCGCTGGACCCGAGAGTGATGATGCGCGACACGATCCCGGCGAGCGCGCTGATGGTCGGCGGCATGGAGATCGTGCTCGCCTCGTTCCTGCTCAGCGTGATCCGGTGGAAAAGTGCGCGTTGACTGGAGGCGCGGCCGCGTCGCCTTCGCGGCGTTCTTCGCCGCGCTGCTCGCCTATCTCTCGAACGGCAGCCTGTTCCCTCTAAATGCGGATACCGCGCCGAACGTGTATTTGCCGGTGAGCCTTCTCGGCGACGGCGATCTCGCCTTCAGCCCGTTCGAGGCGCCGTTCATCCTGGCGCGGCCCCCGTGGCGAGCGCTCTTCACCGTTGCGATCGCATGGTCGATTTTCGTGCAGGCGCTCGGCGTCTTCGTCTACTCGCCCCGGGGCTGGAACACCAAAGCGCTGCGCGCCGGCGGCCCGCCCGCCGAGGTCGATCAGGCCGCCTATCGCGGCCGCCTCTGGTCGTTTCGCGACTGGCAGATCGGCTACCTCATCGCCAATTTCCACCAGGCCCGCGCCGAGCGCGAGCACCTGATGGCCTACTGACCCATGCCCGAGGTCACCGTCGTGGTACCTGCCTACCGCGAGCGCGAGAACATCCCGGCGCTGCTGCATGCGCTCGAGCAAGCGCTCGCCGGGCTCGACTGGGAAACCATTGTCGTGGTGGACGATGCCTTCGACGGCACCGAAGAACTGGTGCGCGAGCGCGCGCAGCGCGATCCCCGGGTTCGCTGCATTCAGCGTATCGGCAGGCGCGGTCTTGCTTCGGCGTGCATCGAGGGGATGCTGGCGAGCTCCGCGCCGTACATTGCGGTAATCGACGCGGACCTGCAGCACGATGAGACCCTGGTGCCCCAACTCCTCGCCAAGGTGCGGGGTGAGGAAGCCGACGTCGCGGTGGCGAGCCGTTACATGGCGGGCGGCAGCACCGGCGAGCTTGGTCCGCAAAGAGTGCGTCTGAGCCGCCTCGCGGCCGCTTTGAGCGCGACCCTTTGCAAGGGCCTGACCGACCCGATGAGCGGGTTCTTCGTCGTGCGCCGGACGTTTCTCGAGCGGGTCGTGCGCAACCTCTACGGGCGCGGCTTCAAGATCCTGCTCGATCTGATCGCGGCTGCACGCGGCGAGATACGAGTCGTCGAGCTGCCTTACCGAATGAGAAGCCGGGCCTACGGCGAAAGCAAGCTCGGGATGCGGGTGATCGCCGAATTCTTCATGCTGCTGCTCTATCACCTGACCGGGCGGCTGCTGCCCGCGCGCTTCTTCCTTTTTGCCGCAGTAGGTGTAACCGGCATGGGCCTGCACCTCTTCGTGCTCTGGCTGCTGTTCGCCGCGTCGGGCAATTTCCTGCTCAGCCAGGCGTTCGCGACCTGGGCGGCCATGACGAGCAATTTCTTCCTCAACAACGTCTTCACCTACGGCGATCAGCGGCTGCGGGGGCGGGCGATGTGGCGCGGCGTACTCAGCTTCTATGCGGCCTGCAGCATCGGCGCGCTCATCAACCTCGCGATCGCCGAATGGTTGTTCCTCAAATCCTTGCCCTACTGGGTCGCCGGGCTGGGCGGCGCCTCGATCGCCGCTCTATGGAATTTCTTCACCACGGCCTCCTTCACCTGGGGCGGCTCTAATGCCGCAAAGCGCTGATGCTGCCGGCTGAGCCATTCCGGCCGAGGCGGGCAGACTGGCTGCAGGCCGCAGCCGTGGCCGTGGCGCTCTTTGCGCTCTATGCAGCTACGGCGCCTCGCACTGTGGCGCTGGAGGACGATGGTCTTTTCATCCTGTCGAGCTATTTCCTCGGCATCGAGCACCCTCCGGGCTATCCGCTTTTCACGCTGATCGGTCATCTCTTTACGTACTTGCCGTTCGGCTCGGTCGCTTATCGCGTGCATCTCGCGAGCGCGTTGTTCGGCGCCCTGACCGGCGGCGCCGCCTGGCTGTGCGCGCGCGCCCTGATCGCTGGGCGCCTGCCGGCCTACCTCGCGGCTTTCGCGCTCGGCGTTTCGCCCGTGTTCTGGTCGCAGGCGATCATCGCCGAGGTCTACACGCTCAACACGTTCTTCTTCCTGGTTCTGGTCTTCATGGGGCTGCAGGCGTGCCCGCCGTCCACGCCGGCGGTGGCGAACCCCGTGGTCAATCCCGCGGCGAGCCGCATGCTGCCCTGGATGGCGCTGGTTTTCGGGCTGAGCCTGAGCAATCACTATCCGCTGATGCTGCTGGTCGCGCCCGCCTTCGTCATTCTGCTGTGGCCGCTACGGCGGGAGCTGCTCGGCCGCTTCGGCATGCTCTCCTGGCTGGTGATTCTCGGCCTGCTGCCATATGCGTGGATGGTGCGCCGCTCGTGGATGGCGTTGCCGATCAGCTTCGACGGCCCGCTGGAGAGCATTCAGGAGATCATCTTCTTCGTCAGCCGGGCGGGCTACGCCGGCGTTGATCACTCGGTGTCGGCGGGCTGGCTCGACCGCGTGCGGTTTTTCGAATTTTTCGGCGGCGAGCTGCTGCGGCAGTTCGTTTTGGTCGGCACGCTGCTGGCCGTAGCAGGATTCGTAGTGCAGTGGCACATCCTCGGGCGGCGCGTGGCAGCGTTCCTGACCGTCGCTTTCCTGATGCCCTCGGCGGTCCTGCTGCTGCTGCTCGGCTTCGACTACGACTCGTTTCGAGCCCATGTGTTTCATGTCTATCCGCTTCCGGCCTATGCGGTGTGCGCGCTCTGGATGGGGCTGGGATTCGCGTGGGCGGTGCAGCGTTACGCCTGGCGGCCATCGCACGCGGCGGCCGCGGGCGCCGCATTGCTCGCCTTGATCTTCGCGTCCGGCGCCCGCATCAACCTGCTCGCACCCCACGATTGGGGTGCGCGCTACGCGCAGACGGTATTAAAACTGTTGCCTGAGAACGCGGTGGTGATGGTGCTGGGAGATCCGGACCTCGCTCCCATGGCCTATTTCCACATGATCGAGAACTGGCGGCCGGACATCACTCTGTACCAACCGAAAAGCCTGATCCTCGGCAATCGCTTGTACCACCCGCTGAGGACCGGCGAGGACGAGGCGCAGCGCCTGCTGGACGAGATGATCGACGCGCAGACCGCCCCTGTGGTATCCACTCTGGACATCTATGCGCGCTATGCAAAGCGCGATCGCTGGCTCTATGTCGAGGTCGACAAATCGTCGACCGACCCGGAACGGCTCACCGTCGACATCCCGGAGGAGGCGGTGCAGTTCTTCGAGCAGTCGGTCCTCGGCGTGCATGACGCCAATGCCTGGGTCGCCTTCATTCAGGGCGAGCTGCGCCGCCATTACGCGATGCTCCTCGCCCGCTCGCTGCCGCGCGGCCAGCCGCTCGACGAGCGCACGCGGCGCCATCTCGACATTCTGGCGAAGGACCTCTACGGCGCGCTGGGCATCGCGGAAGGCCTGACGCAGAACAAGGAAAGCTACTCTGCGGGCGCCGTGGGCGATTTCCTGGAAAAGGCGAGCGCGGCGATGCCTGCCGATGCCCCCAAGGAGCTTGTATCGCGCTTTTTCTACATTCGCGCAGTGCTGCGCGCCAACCTGCACGACGACCCTGGCGCGGCCCGTGACCTTGAGACCGCAGTGTCTGTCTGGCAGGAGCCCGGCAACCCGGCCTTCAAGGCGCTCGAAGATCACTATCGAAGCACCGGGGACGAGGGAGCGGCGAACGCTGTCGAGGAACGCTTGAAGCAGCTCAAACCCCGCAAGGGGAGGTAGCCGAGGAGGGGAGTGGGACGCACCTCGCCGTGGCTGGTCTTCGGCCTGCCGGCCGCGATTTGCGCGGCGTGGACCGTGTACGCCGGCAAGGATGTCAACTGGGACCAGCTCAACTACCACTACTACCTTCCGTTCGAGCTGCTCGCCGACCGGCTTGGGCAGGATTTCTTCGCGGCGAGCGCCCAGAGCTACCTGAACCCGATCGGCTACCTGCCGTTTTACCTGATGGTCGCCAACGGCTGGCACAGCGTCGCGGTGTCGATCGTGCTGGCCGCGCTGCACAGCCTGAGCATCGGCCTTCTTTACCTCCTCGCCCGCACGCTCTTTGCCGACCTGACGCCGCGCGATCGCATGGTCTTCTCATGCCTCGCGGCCGCGCTGGGTGCCGCCACCGGGGTGTACTGGATGACGGTGGGCGGCAGCTTCCTCGATCCGCTGCTGGCGCCGCCCATGCTTGCAGGCTTGCTGCTGCTGCTGCGCGAGGGCCGGTACGCCGCTCGCCGTGCGGCCCTGGCAGGCGCGCTCTTCGGCGCCGCCGCGGCGCTCAAGTATTCGAATGCGGTCTATGCGCTGGCGGCGCTGCCCTTGGCGCTTGCCATGCCGGGGCTCACCGGCGTTGCGCGCCTGCGCGCGGGCTTTGCGTATGTGCTGGGCGGGACGGTGGCGGTCGGGCTGCTCGCGGGGCCGTGGCTTGCGGCTCTCGAGCGCGAGTTCGGCAATCCGGTGTTTCCGCTGATGAACGGGTGGTTCCGCTCGCCGCACGCGCTGCCCATCAACCTGATCGGCGAGCGCTTCGCGTTGAGCGACCCGCTCGCGCTGCTCGCCTTTCCCTTCCGCATGGTGACGCTCGACCCGAATATCTATTCAGAGAATTTTGCGCCGGATCTGCGCTTCGCGGCGCTGTTCGTGGCCGTGGCCGGCCTGGCAGTCGTGGCGCTGCGCCGAGGCACGTCGACAGCGGGCACGCTGCGCGACACCGACTGGCGCGTGTTCGCGTTCTTTGCCTGCTCGCTGGCGCTTTGGCTGGCGAGCTCGGCCAACGGCCGTTACGGCATGGTGGTGCTGCTGCTCGCGGGCGTGTGCCTTGCGCGAGTAGCGGAGCGCTTGCTGCCGGCGCGCGCCGCGCGGCTTTCGCTCGCGGTGCTGCTGCTGGTTCAGCTCGGAACAACGTTTCTCGCTTCGCCGACGCGCTGGTTCCTCGCCGAGCGCTGGTCGCGCCATTGGTTTCCCTACGCGGTGCCGGAGCGCGCTCTGCGCGAGCCGGCGCTGTACCTGATGGTCGAGATTCTTCCCATGGCGGTGCTCGCGCCCTTTGTGCATCCCGCCGCTTCATTCGTGAACTTTCGCGGGCAGCACAGCTTGCCCAGCGATTCGCCTAGGCTCACGGCATTGCTCGAGCGGCACCGCGGGCACGTGCGGGCCCTCGGCCGCGAGCTCGAGCTGGTCGAAGGCAAACCGGCTGAGCACCAGGTGAAGATCTATGACACCAGAGTGCGGCGCATCGGGTACCGCGTCGACCCGGCGGACTGCTTTGCGATTCCATGGCGGCCTGACGACCATGACATGCTGTCGCGAGCGGCAAACTGGCTTGCGGGCGATCCGAAATCGGCCGAGCCGCTCTCGGTGGTGAGCTGCCGGCTTCGAACGGCGACGCGCGATCCGGCCGACATCGAAACGGAACGCAGGGTTTCCGTGCTTTTCGACCGGATGGAAAGGAGCTGCCCCGGCCTATTTCGCGGGCAAGCCTCCGTGACCGAGCCGTTAACCACGGGAGGATGGTCGCGATACTACGCGGGTCTTGATGCTCGCCTGGAAGTCCACGCCGACCGGGTGATTCTGAATCGCTACCGTGTGGCGATAGCCGTCGAGCTCGGGCGGCTGTCGGACTGGGACCGGGCCGAGGCGACGCTGCCCCCGGCATGCCGATGAAGAAGGTCGCCATCCTGCAATCGAACTACATACCGTGGAAGGGCTACTTCGGCCTGATTGCCGCCGTGGATGAGTTCATCCTCTACGACGACGCGCAATTCACCAAGAACGACTGGCGCAACCGGAACAAGATCAAGACGCCCAAGGGCCTCGAGTGGCTCAGCATCCCGGTGGGCCAGGACATCAGCAGGCGGATCCGCGACGTCGAGTTGCCGGACCACCGATGGCAGGAGAAGCACTGGAAGACGCTCGAAGCAAACTACGGCCGCGCGCCGCATTTTGCCGAGGTGGCTCGCCTCTTCGAGCCGCTCTATTTGCAGCGCAACCATTCGCACCTGTCGGCGCTCAACCGCGAGTTCATCGAAGTCATCTGCCGCTACCTCGGCATCTCGACCCGCATCAGCAATTCCTGGGACTACGATCTGATCGAGGGCAGGACCGATCGCCTGGCGGCCCTTGTGGCGCAGACCAGCGCCGACGAGTACGTTTCAGGGCCGAGCGCGAAGAGCTACCTGGATGAGCAGGCCTTTGCAAGCCGCGGCATCAGGCTCGCCTGGTTTGATTACGCCGGCTACCCCGAATATCCTCAGCTCTGGGGGGAGTTCTCGCACGAGGTGAGCATCCTCGATTTGCTGTTCAATTGCGGTCGGGACGCGCCGCGCTACATGCGGTACGTAAAGGGGCGATAGTTGGGCATCGAGCTTTCCGAGCATCTCTACGACATGGCGACGCGCGGGTACAGCGTGGTTCCGGCGATGCTCGAGCCTTCGCATTGCGAGCGCCTGAAAGCCGTACTCTCGCACGCGCTCGCCGAGTACCGGCCCGGCCCGACCGAGCAGAGCCGCAACGACCGGTACTTGATGCACGATCTGCTTTGCCGCGATCCGATCTTCGGTCATCTGCTGGAGGATCCACGCCTGCAGGAGCTCCTCGCCCCGCTCCTCGGCCCGAGCTGGATCATGTACGCCTTCACCAGCTCTTCGTTGCCGCCGCAGGGCACGAATTACGGCAACCGGATTCACGTCGACAGCCCGCGCTGGGTGCAGGGTTACGCCTTCAACGTGGGAGTGATGTGGGCGCTGGACGACTTCACCGACGACAACGGCACAACCCAGGTCCTGCCGGGCTCGCACCACAGCGCTGCCGCGCCTTCGCCCGAGTTTTTCGAACGGCAGTTCGTGCGGCTCACCTGTGCCGCGGGCAGCATGATCCTGTTCGACGGGCGCGTGTTTCACCGCGCCGGGGACAACGCGACCGGCGCATGGCGCCATGCGCTCACGCTGAACGCCTGCCGCTCGTTCATGAAGCAGCGCTTCGACTGGGTGCGTTTCGTTCCCCGCCCGATCGCCGACGCGCTGAACCCGCAGGCGCGCCGCATCATCGGCTTCGACACGCGCCTGCCGACTTCACTGGAGGAGTTCTTCCTGCCTGAAGCGCAGCGGCTCTACAAGCCCGGACAGGGCTGAGTGATCAGCGTCGTCATCCCGGTCTACAACAACGCCTCGAGCGTCGAAGAGCTCGCCCGGCGGATCGACGTGGCGCTGCAACCGGGTCCGTACGAGGCGATCTTCGTCGATGACGGCAGCTCGGACGACTCGCTCGCCCGGCTGAAGCGGATCGCCGGCGCGAACCCGGGCGCGAAGGTCATCTCGCTCGCGCGCAACTTCGGACAGCATCCGGCGATCAGCGCCGGATTCGAGCACGCGAAGGGCGACGTCGTAATATTGATGGACGCCGACTTGCAGGACCGTCCGGAAGATATCCCTCTGCTGGTCGGGAGATTGCGCGACGATGTCGACATCGTCTATACGCGCAAGGCGCAGCCCGAGGAGGAGCTCTCGGTGCGCATCAGCTCGGCGGTGTACCACTATGTCTTCTCGCGCATCACGCGCTCGCCGCGCTTCGAGGAAATCGGCACGTTCCGCGCGTTCAGCAGGAAATTCCTCGCGGCGCTGCTCGAATACCGCGAGCGGAACGTCTTGTACGGCCCGCTCATGGTCTACATGGGGTTCAAGAGCGCGATCGTCGAGGTGACGCGCGAGCGCCGCTCGTCGGGCGGCAGCGGCTACACCTTCAGCAAGCGGCTCGCGCTGGCGATCAATTCGCTCATCAGCTATACCGACATCCCGCACCGGCTGTCGATCTACATCGGGCTCGCGCTCTTCGCCGGCAGCGTGCTCTATGGCGGTGCCGTGCTGGTCCAATACCTGATGTACGGCAGAGCTTTGCCGGCGGGCGTGACCCTCATCCTCCTGATGCTCACGCTGATGCTCGGCAGCCTGATGATCAGCCTCGGCATCATCGGCAGCTACGTGTTCCGCGTGTACCAGGAAGTCCTGCAGCGCCCGAGGTATCTGATCGCCGAGAAGATCAACCTGGCCGAATGACCGACCCCGAACCGGAAGACGTCATCGAGGCGAACATCCAGGTCCACACCCGGATGGCGGAGTCCTACAACCGCAACGAACCGCATTACCGGCCGGAAAACCGCGCCAAAGTGCGCGCCAAGCTCGAGCAGATGCGCCGCTTCGGCAGCGCGCGGCTGCTCGACATTGGTTGCGGCACTGGCTTCATCATTGATCTCGCGAAGGACCTATTCGACAGCGTAGACGGCGTCGACGTGACCCAGGCGATGCTCGATCGGGTAGACCTGTCGAGCGGCAACGTCAGGGTGCACCGCTGCGCGGCGGAAGCTCTGCCGTTCACCGATGGCGGCTTCGACGTGGTGAGCGCCTACGCGTTCATTCACCACCTCAAGGATTATTCGAAGGCCCTGGGCGAGGCGTTCCGCGTGCTGAAGCCCGGCGGAGGCTGCTACATCGATCTCGAGCCGAACCGGCTCTTCTGGCAGGCGATGCTGCGCCTCGAGCAGGGCGCGGGCGGGAGGCGCTACTCGGACATCGTCCTGAAAGAGATCGACGCTGTACTGCACCGGGACGAGGGGGTGCAGGAAGAGTTCGGTATCGACAAGGAGACCTTCAACCGCGCCGAGTACACGAAGGCGCTCCTGGGCGGCATCGATCCGTGGGAGTTTCGCGACGCATGCCTGCGCATCGGCTTTCGCTCCTGCGACATCAGCTTCGAATGGTTTCTCGGCCAGGGCGCGGTCATGCACCAGCAGTCTTTCGAGGCGGCGGCCATGGTCGAGGCCTATCTGCGGCGCATCCTGCCGCTGTCGGCCGAGTGCTTCAAATACCTGCAGTTCGTGCTGACCAAGTGAAGCAGATCCTGGTCTACGGCTCGCGCGAGTTCGGGCAGGTGGTGCGCGATCTCGCCGGCCAGTGCGGCTACCGGTTCGCCGGCTTCGTCGACGACATCGACCGCGGCCCGGAGATTCTCGGCGCGTGGCAGGAGGTCTCGCGCAGCCACGATCCGGCGCTCCACAGCGTGGCGATGGCGATCGGCTACGACCATCTGCGCGAGCGGCGCGCCCTCTACGAGCGGGTGCGCGCGCAAGGCTACGAGACGCCGCCCCTGATCCATCCGCGCGCCTACGTCAGGGATCCTGCCGCGGTCGGCGCCGGGGCGTTCGTCATGGCGGGCGCGGTGGTGGATTTTGCGGCGCGCGTCGGGCCCTTCGCCGTGGTATGGCCCGGCGCCACGATCAACCACCATGCCGCGGTCGGCGCGAATACGTTCATATCGCCGAACGCGGCGATCTGCGGCTACAGCGTCGTCGGAGAGGACTGCTTCATCGGCGCCGGCGCGACGATCGTCGATCATCGCACGGTGCCCCCGGGCAGTTTCGTCAAGGCGGGCGCGGTCTATGGCGGTCACGCAGCGGCATGAGGCTGATCCTCGCGATCCTGCCGACGATGCTGCTGGTGGTTTACGGCCAGCTGGTGATCAAGTGGCGAGTAGGGCTGCTGTCCGACGTGGCGGCGCCGCCCATGGGCAGATTGGCCCTGTACCTCACCGATCCCTACATCATTTCAGCGTACATAGCCGCCCTTGCCAGCTCGATGACGTGGATGTTCGTGGTCGAGAGCTATCCGCTGTCGCTCGCCTTTCCGCTGCACATCGGGCTGACCGTGATGGCCGTCGTGGTGGGCGGAATCTATCTCTTCGGCGAGCCGATCACGGCGCCGCGCATCGTCGCCGTGTGCCTGATCGTGGCAGGGATTGCCATTGGCAGCCGTTCCTAGCATCGAGCCGCTGCTCGCCCAGGTGCGCGATGTCGTGCGGCGCGATGCGCCGCATCTCGAGCGCCTGCTGGAGATTTTTGCGCAGGAAGCGCGCGTCGGCCGCGAGTGGCTCACGCCGAGCCTGAATCGCCTGGCGCCAGGGGCTGCGATCCTGGAGGTGGGCGCGGGGTTGATGCTCCTGAGCTGCCAGCTCGCCAGGGAAGGATTCAGGGTGACCGCGCTCGAGCCGGTAGGCGAGGGTTTTTCCTCCTTTTCGGAGCTGCAAAAGCTCATCCTGGCCCATGCGCAGCAGCGAGGCATTGCCCCCAATGTGCTGCCAATTCCGGTGGAACAGTTGGAGGCGAACAGCAAATTCGACTTCGCGTATTCGATCAATGTCATGGAGCACGTCGGCAATTTCGCCGTGGCGCTGGACCGGGTGGGGCGCGCCATCCGGCCCGGCTGCGAGTATCGATTCATGTGCGCGAACTACCTGTTTCCCTATGAGCCGCACTTCAACATTCCGACGCTCTTTTCCAAGTCGCTCACCGAGAAATTGTTTCGCCGGCGCATCTATGCCAATACCCGCGTCGGCGATGCCGCTGGCGTCTGGAAATCGCTCAACTGGATCACGGTGCCGAAGGTGGTGCGCGCAGTGCAAAACCTTGCCGGGGTGTCGGTGAGCTTCGATCGTTCCATGCTCGAGGCGGTGCTGCTGCGCGCGGTCGGCGATCGCGAATTTTCCGAGCGCCGCTCGCCATGGGTACGCCGCCTCGCCAAAGGCGCGGTCGGACTCGGCCTGCACCGGCTCGGCAGATGGATTCCGCCGTTCCTGCAGCCGGTGATGGACTGCTCGATGAAGCGCCGATGACCCATATCCCGTTCAACAAGCCGTTTCTGACCGGGCGGGAGCTCGATTACATCCGGCAGGCGCACGAGAACATGATCCTCTCGGGCGACGGGCCGTTCACCAAGCGCTGCCAGGCCTGGCTTGAGCGCACCATCGGCTCGCGCAAGGCACTACTCACGCATTCGTGCACCGGTGCGCTCGAGATGGCGGCGATCCTCGCCGGGATCGGGCCGGGCGACGAGATCATCATGCCTTCGTTCACGTTTGTCTCGACCGCCAATGCCTTCGTGCTGCGCGGCGGCGTGCCGGTGTTCGTCGACGTGCGCGAGGACACGCTCAACATTGACGCCTCGAAGATCGAGGCGGCCGTCAGCGCGCGCACCAAGGCGATCGTCGTGGTGCACTATGCAGGCATCGCCTGCGAGATGGACGCGATCCGCGAGCTGGCGCAGCGGCGCGGTCTGATGCTGATCGAGGACGCGGCGCAAGCGCTTGGCTCGGCCTACGGCGGCCGGCCGCTCGGCAGCTTCGGCGAGCTCGCGACCATCAGCTTTCATGAAACCAAGAACCTGATCTCGGGCGAGGGTGGTGCGCTGCTGCTGAATTCGGACCAGCTCGTCGAGCGCGCCGAAATCATCCGCGAGAAAGGGACCAACCGCAGCAAGTTCTTTCGCGGCGACGTCGACAAGTACACCTGGGTCGACATCGGCTCATCGTTCCTGCCCAGCGACATCCTGGCGGCGTTCCTTTGGGCCCAGCTCGAGGCCGCCGAGACCATCGCGGCCGCGCGCAAGGCGCTATGGGAGCGTTATCACGCGGGCTTCGCCGAGGCCGAGCGCGCCGGACTGGCAAGGCGGCCCCTGGTGCCGCGCGAGGCCTCACCCAACGCCCACAGCTACTTCCTGATCCTGCCCGATGCTGCGCGACGCCGGCGCTTCATCGAGACCCTGCGGCGCGACGATATACACGCAGTGTTCCACTATGTGCCGCTGCACAGCTCGCCTGCCGGCGTGAAGTACGGGCGCGCCTGCGGCAGCATGGCGGTCACCGAAGCGATGAGCGAGAGGCTGGTGCGACTGCCGCTGTGGATCGGGCTCGAATCTCTGCAGGAGCACGTCATCGATCGCTGCCGCAGCGCGCTGCAGCACTGAAACGTCGCGATACTATGCAGGTCTTGCAGCCTCTCCTTCGGCAGCACCCTCCGGAGTCGCTTCCCGACGATGCGGCCATCTCGAGCCGTCTTGCCGCGCGCGATCGTTGGCTGCGCTACCGAAAGCCCGCTTACCAGCTGCGGATGATCAAGGACCTCGCGCAGCTCCTGCCCGCCGGCGAGTGCCGGATCATCGACATCGGCGCCGGCAATGGCCTGGTGGGCGAAACCATAGCAGCGCTGCTTCCCGGCAAATCGGTCACCGGCGTGGACGTCACCGACAATGCGCTGCCCGATCTGCGCATTCCGTATCTGCGGTTCGACGGGTTGCGGCTGCCGTTCGCCGATCGATCCTTCGACTGCGCCATGCTCTGCAACATGCTTCACCACGTGGCGCCGGGCGCGCGCGCAGGCTTGCTGCGCGAGGCCCTGCGCGTGACCGGCGGCGGGCCGCTGCTCGTCAAAGACCACCTGGCCGGCGCGCCACTGGACCGGTTGCGGCTCTGGGTTCTCGATGTCCTCGGAAATGCGCCGCGCGGCTTCATGGTGGACGCAACTTACCTCGATGACCGGCAATGGGAGGCGTTGCTCACCGAGCTGCACTGCGTGGGCGCCATCCTGCCCGTCTCACAGTATCGCAGCGGCGCGTGGGCCTGGTGCTTTCCCAACCGGCTCGAGATCTGCTTCCGCGTGACTCAATCCAGCTTCCAAACCTGACTGCGGCCGTAGCACTCGCGGGCGCGATCGCTGCGCCGCTCGCCGCGCTCTTCTGGCTCTGCGGTGGCGTGTCGCTGCTCTGGGCGTTCGCGGCGATGGCGCTCACCGCGCTCGTCGTTCTGTACAGCGGGTTCGTCGTGCTGCGCGCCGCGAATGGCGCGGCGAATGGCGCCGGGATGTCGCCGGCGGCGGCGTGGGTCTGCGGCATCTTCGCGACTTCGCTTGGGCTCTATGCGTTGGTGCAATGGCTCGAGCTCAGCGCCACGAGCGCCGCTGTCGTCTGGGCGCTGGTGGCGGGCGGGCTGGTCTGGAGGCTAGGTCTGTGGCGCACGCGGCTCGATGGGCGCGAGCTCCCGGGCATCATGCTCGGTGCCGCGGTGACGCTGCTCTGGTGCCGCCACAGCGCCGAGGCGCCGGCGATCCTGCTGCGCACGGACGTGCTGCCGGTATGGATCGACTACGTCATCCATGGCGGCGTGATCTCCGGCTTCGGCGACCCCTTGGCGCAGGGACAGCAATCGATCGATCTCGCCGGCTTCCCGCGGTTCTTCTATCACTACGCCTCATACCTGGTGCCGGCGGCGTTCGCCGCGCCGCTCGATCTGCCCGGATTGCCGCTCGCGACTTCAGTCTGGCTGCCCCTGGGCTTCTTCACGCTGTGCTGCGGCGCCTATTTCTTCGGCCAGACACTGGCCGGCCGGGCCGGCGGCGTGGGCGCGGTAGCAGTCCTCACGCTCGTGCCGGAGGCCGGCGATTACGGGCTGCGCAATGCCTTGTTCGGCTTCGACTGGCACGTGATCACGCATCCGAGCGCGGCGTATGCCACCGGCATCGCGCTCGTCTCGTTCGCCTTCCTCAAGCGCTGGTGCGACGAGCGCCGGGCAAGGCTCCTCGCCCTGAGCGCCGCGCTCGCCGTCGGGCTGCTGCTGTTTCGCGCTCACCTCTTCGTGCTGGCGCTGCCCTGCGTGCTGGCCGCCGCCACGGTCGCGACGGCGCAATTCCGGCGCCGGCCGCTGCCCTACATCTGCGCGGCGCTCGCGTTGCTCGTCGCGCTCTACCTGGTCATCGATGAGCGCGCGCTGCGGCCCTTTCTGGTCGCGGTGCACGACCAGCCGGGAATCGCCTATGCCGGCTGGTACGACTCGCTCCTGCAGCGCTACGGCGCCGGCGTGGTGCTGCCCTTGGGCGTGCTGCTCGTGTTTCCGGCGTTCCTCGGCGTCTTCACGCTGCTCTATCCGATCGCGCTCTGGTTGCGCCATCGCTCGGCATTTGACGCCATGCCGGCGCTGCTGCTCGCCGGCTACGTCGTGCTGATGGTGCTTGCGCCGATCCCGCCGCACGGCGATGCCACCGAGCTGACGCAGCGCCCCTTCGTGTTGGTGTATGCGGTCGTCGCGATTTGGACGGTCGCGGTGTTCGTCGAGCGGCTTGCCTTCCGCTGGGTACTCGCGGTCACCTGCGCGGCGTTCGTGGCGCTGTTGCCGCGCAGCGGCCTCTGGGCAGAGCTGCCGAAGTTCAGCTGGGGCTGGAACTACTATGCGCGCGCCATCACGCCGGGCCTTGCGCGCACGGCGGTCTTTCTCCGTAAGGAAGGCAAGCCCGGCGACGAGTTCGCGGTGCAGGGCTTGCGACACGGCTGGGTGGCGACCGACGCCGCCACCGAGCTCGCCGCGCTGAGCGGCATGCCGGCGTATATCGCGCGTCCCTATATTCACATCGCGCAGCGCGGCGAGCGCGCCCTGCTGGCGGAGGAGCGCTACGCCGCGCTCCAGGCCGTCGCCCGCGAGACCCAGGCGAGCGCCGCGCTCGCGCGGTTGCGCGCGCTCGGCATCCGTTGGTACGTGGTCACGGACGGGCGCGGGCCGGCCTGGGATCGGCAGCGCCGGCTCGCCGCCTTCACCAGCGGCAAGGTCGCGCTCTACCGCACTACCAGCTTGTAGAAGACCAGCCGGGCGAGCGTGTTCGCCTGCGACATCAGCCGGCCGCGCGCCAGGTCGAGCGCGCTCAGGCCGAAGGCCGGATTCGCGCCGACCCGCGCGATGAACGCGCGGAAATGCGCCGCCTGCCCGGCACCGATATCGAGGCTCCACGAGCCGCGCGCGACGCGGAACGACGCGAGCCGCTCGGGCAGGTGGTAGGCATCGCCGTGCAGCAGCAGCCGGAACCAGTAGTCGAGGTCGGTGACGTTGCCGATGCTCGCATCGAAGCCGCCAACGCGCCGGGCCAGCGCCGTGCGCAGCAGCACGCCGCCGGGCTCGCCCATCAGGTTGGTGCCGCGGCGTATGCAGTTGCGCAGCACGGTGCGCGCGGCGATGGCGCCGCGCGCGCGGCCCGGATAGCGGCGCGTCATGACGGTGCGCGAGCGGCCGTCGATGATGCGCCGCGCGCAGAACACCAGCGCAAGGCGCTCGCCGCGATCGGCGTCGAGCACCTCGACCTCACGCGCCAGGCACTCGGGCGCGATCAGGTCGTCCTGCGGCAGGAGCTTGAAATAGCGCCCGCGCGCGAGCTCGAGGCAGCGGTTCCAGTTGGCCTGCACGCCGGCATTGCGCGCGTTGCGCAGCAAGCGGATGCGCGGGTCGCGGTAGCGTGCGGCGAGCGCAGCGGTCTCGTCCGGCGAGGCGTCGTCGATGACCACCAGCTCGAAGTCGGCGAAGGTCTGCGCCAGCACCGACTCGATCGCCTCGCCGATATGGGCGGCGCCGCGATAGGCCGGGATACAGACCGAGACGGCGGGGGCGGCGCTCAAGTCCGGCCGAGCCGATAGAATCCGTTGCGTGCGGCCCGGAGACGGCACTCCCGACGAATCACGGCAACCCCCGCTGGTGTCCGTCGTCGCTCCGGTCTACTGCGAGGAGCGGCTGGTCGGCGAGTTCTACGGCCGGTGTAAACAGGCACTCGAAGCACTGGCGCCCGCAATCCGCCACGAACTGGTTTTTGTCAACGACGGCAGCACCGACGGCTCGCTTGTGGTGCTGCTCGACATTGCGCAGCGCGACCCGGCCGTGCGGGTGATCGACCTGTCGCGCAACTTCGGCCACCAGCTTGCGATCACCGCCGGCATCGACCACGCAGCGGGGGACGCCGTGGTCGTGCTCGATGCCGATCTGCAGGACCCGCCGGAGGTGATCGGCGAGATGGTGCGACTCTGGCGGGAAGGCAACCAAGTGGTCTACGGTGTGCGCCGGGCGCGGCGCGGTGAAAGTGCATTCAAGCGCCTGACGGCTGGCGCTTTCTACCGCATCCTGTCGCGGCTCTCCGATGTGCCGGTGCCGCTCGACAGCGGCGACTTCCGCCTGATGGACCGCGCGGTGGTTGACGTGCTCAAGGAGTTGCGCGAGGAGAGCCGGTACATCCGCGGGCTGGTGAGCTGGGTCGGCTTCCGGCAGTGTCCGCTGCCGTACGACCGGGACCCGCGTTTCGCCGGCAAGACGAAGTTCGGCCTGGGCCGCATGTTCGTCTTCGCCCTCGACGGCATCAGCAGCTTTTCGGCCAAGCCGCTGCGCGTCGCCAGTCACCTCGGCATGATGGTCACCGCGGGAGCGGTGCTGGCGATGCTCTGGGTGATCGCGGGACGGCTGATCGATCCGAGCCGCAGTATCGCCGGTTGGACGTCGGTCATGGTGGTGGTGCTGTTCCTCGGCGGCGTGCAACTGCTCTCGATCGGACTGCTGGGGGAGTACATCGCCCGGATTTTCCGGCAGGCCAAGGGCCGGCCGCTGTACGTGGTGGCGCGGCGCGTCAACTTCGCTCATGGCTCCGACGACGCCGAGCGGAATACGAACAGTTTGAGCAGCGCGAACGAGAGCACGGCACACGGCGGCGCGGCGAGCACGCCGGCGAGATAGGCATTGATGCCGAACTCGTCCATCGTCTTGAGGATCAGCACGCTGAACAGATACACGATGGCGTAGCTCCCGATGTAGCGCGCGAGCGAGCCGCGATAGCCGCGCCCGAAGACCAGCGCGCTCGTCGTCTTGTAGCTGAACAGGATCCCGCACACGATCGATGCGCCTGAGGCGATGGCGTAGCCGGCACCGAGATAGATGCAGGCTGCGTAGATGCTATAGCTGAACGCAGTGTTGACACCCCCGGTGAGCAGAAAGCGCGTCGCCTGTTGCCGCATCTTCTTTTGCGCATAATAGCCGCGCCGTGAGCCGAAGATGAAAAGAACCGTCGCCATAACGCTCGCCGCCGCGCTGCCGCTCTCGGCGCTGCTCTGGCTGAGTGGCGCGGTGCCGCTGCATCTGGCGCTCGGCGGCGTCGCGCTGGTCGTGTTCTTCGTCGCGCTGTCCGGCTTCCTCGCGCTGCGAGCGCTCGGTCTGGCAGACATGCCGGCGCCGGCCGCCTGGGTGGCGGGCGTGTTTTCGAGCGCGCTCGCGGTGTACGCGCTGGTGGCCTGGTTCAAGCTTCTGGCGCTCACCGCCTTCGCCCTGTGGGCGAGCGCGCTGGTGGCGTGCGCCATCGCCTTCCGCGAGCGCGATGCGGCACCGGCGCGTCTCGATCGCCACGAGCTCGCGGGCCTCGGGCTGTGCGTTCTGGCGACGGCGCTGTGGTGCCGCGACATCGCGCAGGCGCCGATGCGCCTGGAGCGCGACGGCGTGCTGTTCGCCTGGGTCGACTATTTCATCCACGGCGGCATGATTTCGCAGTTCGGCGATCCGCTCGCCGTGCGCCATTCGGTGTTCCTCGCCGATCAATCGCCGCTGCTCTATCACTACGCCTCCTACATGATTCCGGCGGCGCTCGCCGGGCTGCTCGACCAGCCGGGCCTGCCGATCGCGACCAGCTTCTGGCTGCCGATGGGTGTGCTGACGATGTGCGCCGGCGCCTATGCGCTCGGCGCAGCGCTCGCCGGCGCAACCGGCGGCCTGGCGTCGGTCGCTGTGCTGACGCTGATCCCGGATGGCGCCAGCTATGGGCTGCGCAACGGCTTTCTCAGCTTCCATTTCCACCTGATGGTGAGCCCCGGGGCGGACCACGTGATCGGCGTGTTCCTGCTGTGCGCCGCGGTGCTCTCGCGCTGGGTACCCGGGGCGTCCGCGCGCCCGCTCCTCGGCAGCGCGCTCCTCGCCGTCGGCGCCGCCTGGTTCCGCATCCAGGTGTTCGCCGCCGGATTTCCGGCCTGGCTCGCCGCTGCGGCGCTCGCCGCGCCTGCCGTGCGCAGGCGCAAGTTGCTTTTTTTCAGCGCCGGGCTGCTCGCCTTCCTGCTCTTTGTCATCGCGTTCTACGCGGCGACCGGCGCGGATCTCGCGCTGGAGGTGTTCCTCGACGCGCTGCACGAGTGGCAGGAGCCGACCGCCTATACCGGCCTCTACCGGGCGCTGCTCGATCAGCATGGCACGCTGTTCGCCGTGATCGCGGGCATTCTGCTCGTGTATCTCGCGTGCCTGGGCGCGCTCGTCATCCTCTATCCGCTCGCGGTATGGCTGGCGCACCGTGCGCGGGCGCTGCAGGCCATCGATGCCTTCCCCGCTTTCGTGCTCGCCGCGTATCTCGCGGTAATGCTCACCGCGCCGATCGACAAGCATCGCGATTCCACGGAGTTCACCGTGCGCCCCTTCGTGCTCGTCTATGCGGCGGTCGCGGTCTGGACGGTGTGCCTGCTCTGCCGCGCCTTCGCGGCCCGGTGGCCGCAGCGCGCGTCGCAGGCGTGGCGCGCGGTGCTCGGCGCGAGCCTGCTCGGCGTGGCGCTCGCCTGGCAAGGGACGCCGGCGATGGGTCTGCCCAAATTCGACTGGGGCTGGGAGTACTCCTCCAAGAGGATCGACGCTGGCCTGACGCACGCGGCCCGCTACTTGCGCGAGCACGGCCGGCCTGGACAGGTGTTCGCCGTGCGCGGACTGGAGCTTAAGTGGGCGGCAACCGATCCCGCCCTCCAGCTCATCTCGTTGAGCGGCATGCCGGCATACCTGTCTTACGTCTCGGCGCACATCATTGAGGCCGCGGAGCGGGAGAAGGTGGCGCTCGAGCGCTACGCCCTGCTCGCGCGCCTGGACCGTGCGCCCTCCGCGGCGGCGGCGTTCAATGAGCTGCGAAGGCTCGGCATCGCCTGGTACGTGGTGACCGGCTGGAGCGGGCCGCCCTGGGACCCGGCGCGGCGGCAGGCCAGCTTCTTCGAGCGCAACGTCGCCATCTACGCAGTTCCAGAGCGCTGAGCATGGATCCCGGTCGCCGCGCCGTGGCGCGCTTCTGGCAGCCCGACTGGCTGGTGCTGCGCGAGATAGCGCGCGTACTGCGTGGCCTACTGGCCGACCCGGCGCTCAAGCTGCGCGATGCGCGCGTGCTCGATTTCGGCTGCGGCACGCGGCCCTACGAGGCCTGGTTCGCCGCCGCCGGCGCGCGCTACCGGGGCGCGGACATCGACGCCACGCACGAGGTGCGCATCCGCGAGGACGGCACGCTCGACTGCGCCGACGGCGAGTACGACCTGGTGGCCTCGTTCCAGGTGCTCGAGCATGTCTGGGACCTGGACGCTTATCTCGGCGAAGCGCGCCGCGCGCTGCGGCCGGAAGGCTGGCTGCTGCTCTCCACGCACGGCAGCTGGCTGTACCACCCGCATCCGCACGACTACCGGCGCTGGACCGCCGAGGGCCTGCAGCGCGAGATCGAATCGCGCGGCTTCCGCCTGGTGCGCATGGAGCCGGTGGTCGGGCCGCTCGCCTGGACCACGATCTTTCGCTCCCTCGGCGTGGCGCACGCTCTCAAGTCGCTGCCCTTCGCCGGGCCGTTGCTCGCACCTCTCGCGGCAGCCCTGCTCAATGCCAGAGCATGGCTCGAGGACCGCATCACGCCGGGCGCGATCACGGCGGTGAACGCCTGCACCTACATCGCGCTCTTCCGCCGCGCCTAGGATGCTGGTCGGCCGCTTCTTCTCCGTCGGCCTGCTGTGCGCGCTGCTGCACAACGCCATCATGATCGGCGGCGACTGGCTCGGCCTGCATTACGTCGCCTCGTCGTTTGTCTCGTTCGCGATCGTGGTGCTGCTCGGCTACTGGCTGCACAGCTCCTGGACCTTTCCCGGCGCGCAGCGCGGCGGCATGTCGTTCGCGCGCTATACGCTCACCATGGCGCTCAACCTGCCGCTGTTGCTCGCCGGCATGTTCGTGTTCGTCGACCTGGCGGGGCTCGGCGTGCCGCTCGCCGCGCCGGCGGTCACCGTGCTGGTGGCGGCGTTCAACTTCGTCGGCAGCCGCTGGGCTTTGCGTGCCGGGCGCGCTCAGTCCAAGCGCCAGACGTGACCGTACCGCGCCTCGTGCGCGAGCCGCGCGCCCGGGAAGCGGCTGCGCAGCAGCTTCTCGTCCGCCTCGCGTCCGCGGCTCAGCATGAAGATCACCGGTGCTCGCAGGAACGGATCGTTCTGCACCAAATCCTGCGTGTAGTAGCCGAAGTCCTGGGTGACGAACACGATCTGGCGCACGCCTTTCTCGAACGGCGGGCGGCGCGAGAGCTGCTCGCTCATGAACCACTCGATCTGCGCCCAGCGAAACGGCGTGGCGAGCACCAGGCTTAGCAACGCTGCGCCCGCCGCGTAGCGGCGCAGTGCATCGCTTTGCAGCGCGATGATCGCCGCCGCGCCGAGGATCGGCAGCGCGCCGAGCGCCGGGTGCAGGTAGCGCACGCCCCAGCCGTAACCCTGATCGAACCAGACCATGAGATAGCCCGCGAGCGTGGCGGCGAACGAAAGCCCGAGCACTCGCAACGGCGCCTCGCGCCTCGAGACCCACCAGCCCGCGAGCATCAGCGCCGGCAGTCCCGGTACGGTCCACAGCCAGAGCTTCACGAGCTCCGCGGCGCGCTTCGCGAGCATTCCGGCGTCGGGAAACGCGAACACGCGGCTGAGCTGAAGCTGCCAGTAGAAGAGAAAGTCCCCGGCCTGCGGCGCGAACCAGAGCTGTCCCTGCACCTTGCGCATCAGCAGCCACCAGCCGCCGCCGAGGATCAGCGTCAGGGGCAGGTAGCCGGCGATCAGCCGGAAGAGCGCGCGCCGGCCGTCCTGCCAGGCGATCCAGCCGATCCACGGCAGCGCGAACAGGAAGTGCGGCCACGGATTGTGCAGGACCAGAGCAAACGAGCCCACCACCCCGGCCAGCAGGAAGCGGCGCTCGACCAGCATCCAGACGTAAAGTAGATTGAAGAACAGGTGCGCCGTCATCGAGAAATAGCCGAGCGCCATGCCGGTGAAGGCGGGCGATGCGAGCGTCAGGAGCATCGCCCAGCCCGCCGCCTGCGGCGCGCCGGTGAGCCGGCCGGCGAGCCGCCCGATGAGCACCAGCGCGCCGCTCGCCAGCAGCGCATTGCAGGCCCACGGGATGCCGAGCAGAACGAACGGCGTGAGCAAGAGCGCGAATCCCGGCCAGTACACCGAGACCACCGCACCGGTGTCGCGCGAGGCGTAGAGCCACAGGTCGAAGTAGGCCCGCGGCAGCACCCACGAGAGCAATTCCGGCGGGAACTGGGCGGTGAGGCGGCCGGCGGCGAACGCCTTCGCCTGCAGCAGGATGAGGTACTCGTCGCCGGCGAGCGCGTGGTCCTTGGCGATCAACAGCTGGCCCGCGCACAGTACGAGAAACGTCACGAGCGCCGTGGTCCACGGCCTGCGGCCGATGGCGCCCACCAGCGCGAGCCCGGCCCGCGCTAGCGGCGCAAAGGCCGCGGCGATGGCGATCAAGGTCACTAGCACCGCGCCGGGCAGGTCCTGCGTGCGCAGTAGGTAGTCGAAGATGTCGACCCTTCTGGGCGCGCCCGCGTAGAGCAGGATGAAAGCGATGCAGAGCAGCCCCGCCGCGGCGCCGAAGAGGGCGAGGCGCCGCGCGCTCACCGCGGCATGGCGCATTCGCGGAGCAGATCCGCGTAGTGCGCGACGCAGCGCTCCCAGGACCAATGCTCGCGGGCGAAGGCGGCGACGCGCGGCCGCAACGTCTCGAGCGTGCTCGGCGCAGCGAGCAGCGCCTGGATGCGCGCCGCCCATCGCGCGGCCGTGTCGGCGCCACCGACGCGCTCGCGCAAAAGCACATCACCCGCTTCCGGGCAGCCGGCGGCGGTGTCCTCGCCGACGAGTGCCGGCGTGCCGCAGGCCATGGATTCCTGCACCGAGAGCGGAAATCCCTCGCCCACGCTCGGCAGGACGAACAGATCCGCCGCCTGGTATAGCGCGCTCAGCTGAGCGTTGGTGGCACTGTGCACCACGCTCACGTTGGGTAGCCCCCAGCTCGCGGGCTCGAGTTGACCCCAGCCCGCGAAGAGCCAGTGCGCATGCGCCAGCCGCTGCGCCAGCTCGCGCAGCACGGGCAGGCCTTTCTTCTCGACGAACCTGCCGGCGAAAAGCAGCACCGGCTTCTCCACCGGCAGGCCCAATCGCTCGCGCAGCTCGCGACGCTCGACGCCAGCTGCGGGGTGAAACAACGCCGTATCCACGCCGTTCTGCACCAGCTCGGCTGGATGGCGAAAGCGCACGAAGCGGCCGAAGTAGACGCGGACGGTCTCGCTCACGAACACCACCCGGTCGGCGCTGCCGAGGATCGAAGTGCCGAGCGCGCGGTTAGCCACCTCGTGAGTGCCGCGCAGCAGCGCATTGCGGTAGGGCACCAGACCGATATGCTGGGTGACGAGCACCGCGCGCCGCGCGCGGCGCGCCGCGAGGAAGGCGACCACGTTCGGGAAATAAAGGCAGTCGTGCAGATGCACTACATCGGCCTTGCTGCAGGCGCGTACCAGGCGGCGCAGCGCCGCCGGACTCCACAGCGGATACGGCACGCCCGCGCGCCGCTCGATGCCGTTCCAGCTCGCCGCCGGCACGGCACTGAGGCCCGGCGCTCGCGGCGGCGGCGCATCGCAATCGCTCGCGTGCCACTCGATCTGGGCAATGCCGCTCGCCGCGAGCCGCTCGGCGAGCTGGCCGGCGACGCGCTCGACGCCGCCGAGATGCGCCGGATAGTAGTGCGTGACCAGCGTGACGCGCAGCGGCCCGGCGCCGCTCAGCGCGCCGCGCGCAGCCACTCGCAGGTCCGGCGCAGCAGACGATCGACATGAGGCCGATCGAACACCTTCACGCAGTGCCTTGCCTGCGCCAGACGCGATGTCATGGCCCAAGAATAGCCTAGGGGCGGCTTAGCAGCACCATGCGATGGTCGGCGAACGCGATGTGCCAGCCGTCTTGCCGCAGCGCCGGCATGTTGCGGATGCCCTCATCGAACTCCTGCCGCAGCAGCAGCACATGGCGCACGGCGTAACGTTCGGCGAACTCGCGGAAGGCCGGCTCGTCCTTGACGAGGCCCTGCAGATAGAGGAAGTACTCCTCGCCATAGATGTCGATGCGCGAGTCGATCGCCGGGCGCAGGCGCGGATAGCAGCAGTAAATCAGCTCGCCGCCCAGCGCATAGGAGTTGAGCACGTTACCCTTGAGCGCGGGCTGCTCCAGGTATTCGGCCATGAGCCGCGAGAAATTGTTCGACACGACGTAATACGGGAAGCCTCCGTAGAGATTGCCGTAGCCGATGAGCAGCGCCGCGGCGCCGGCCAGCAAGCCCGGCAGGGCGGCGCTGAGGTAACGCAGCCGGTTGATGCGCGGCGCCGCCGCGCGCAGCGCGGCGGCTACCGGATAGATTGACACCAGCGCGAAGAATACGATGTGGCGCTGCGTGCGCAGGGCGAGATATCCGAACAGCACGAGCAGCAACCACCCGGCCGGCGGGACGCGCCGCCACCCCGCGGCGAGCGCCGCCGCGGCGAAGGCGAGGTAAAGCACGAAGGCCCAGAAGCCGCGCGAGCCGACGAATGGCCCGGACAAGGTCGGCGTCCATTCGTAAATGTACTTGCGCAGGTAATCCGCGGACTGCAGCCGCCACGCGAAGGCCAAAAGATCGGCACCGTAGGGGTTCGCGAGCATGCCAAGCGCCATCAGCGCGCAGCACGCGGCATAGGGCCAGGCTACGCGCTTCTCCAAGGCCGCCCCGGCGGCGAAGGCGGCGGTGATGGCGAGCGCCACCGGCGCGGAGCCGTGGATGTTGGCCCAGATCACGGCCACCGGCAGGCAGCCGATGAGGTAGAGCCATCTACCGCTGTGGCGATACTCGACCAGCAGGTTGAGCAGGATAGCGGTCAAGAGCAGCGCGAATAACTCGGGCCGCAGGAAATGCCGATAGTTGGCGAGCGCCATCGCGGCGAGCGCAACAACCAGGGCAACGACGAAATCGCCACTCACGCGGCGCGCCAGGCGATACGCGAGGGCGAAGAGCGCGAGGCCGATCAAGCCCTTCGCGAAAAGGAGATGCTCATGACCCAGGCGCTCCACGAGCAGGTAGCACAGCAGCGACGCCAGCCACTCGTGCGCATGGAACGGCAGCGCCGCCGCCTCGGTGAATGGAAAGAGCGCGCTGTGCGGGATTTCGCCGCTCGACCAGATGATGCGGCCGATGGCGGCGTGCAGCCAGAAGTCGTTGCTGCTCTCTGACACGAAGCAGAGCAGCGCGACCACGGCGAGCGCCAGCGCGGCGCTGACAGGGATCCAGGGACGCATCACCCGAGCCCCGGATTGCGACCAACGCCGAGGAGCCGCGGCGGCTTGACCTCGAGCGGCGGCACGCTCTTCAGGCCGCGCAGATGACGCTCCACCACGTCCCATATCGGCTCGCCGCTCGCGCCTTCGTGCACCGGCGCCCAGCCCGCCACCTTGTAGCGCTTGTCGGCGGCGAGCGGCGCGCCGCCGAGGCGCATGTCGGAGATGCGTCCGCCGATCTTCGCCCGCGGCGCGAGGGCATATGTCATGCCCGCGACGCGCACCATGTCGCCGCCCTGCTGCAGGTAGGCATCGGGGTTGAAGAGATTGTCGGCGACGTCTTCGAGCACCGTCTTGATCTCGGCGCCGGTGAGCTCGCTGGTCGTCACTTGCGGATAGGTGATCGCAGTCTGCGCGAGCACGTCCTCGCGCGTGATGCTGTCGCCCGGCAGCAGCGTCGTGCCCCAGCGGAAGCCTGGAGAGAACGCGATCTCGGCGTCCTTCTCCGCGAGCAGCGCGCGCAGGATCAGCTCGTCCATCGTGCCGTTGAAGTTGCCGCGCCGGTAGAGCAGCGCTTCCGTCACAGCGAGCTTATCGCCCAGCTTGGCGGCATAGGGCCGCCGCGCGCTTTCGATGTAGGCGGCCATCCCGGCGTCCGCGGGCAGGAGGTTCGCGAACACCGGCAGCAGGCGGTAGCGGTAATCGCGCATGCCGCTCGCATCGACTCTGAGGTCCAGCACGCCCACGAACTTGCCGTGCGAGCCGGCGTTGGTGACCAGCGTCTTGCCGATCACCACGGGCGCCGGCACGCCATCGTGCGTGTGTCCGCCGAGGATGGCGTCGATGCCGCGCACGCGCCCGGCGAGCTTGAGATCGACGTCCATGCCGTTATGGGAAAGCAGCAGCACTGCTTTGGCACCCTTGGCGCGCACCTCGTCCACCAGCTTCTGCAAGCGCCCTTCCTGAATGCCGAAGGACCACTCCGGAAAGCGATGGCGTGGATGCGCGATCGGCGTATAGGGAAAAGCCTGCCCGATGATCGCCACCTCCACGCCGTTCACCGCACGCAGGGCATAAGGCGTGAACACCGGATCCTCAAAGTCCACGGTGCGCACGTTCTGCGCGAGGAACTGGATCGGCGCGAGCTGCTTGATCGCCTGCAGCATGCGCTCGGCGCCATAGGTGAATTCCCAGTGCGCGGTCATGTACTGCACGCCCAGGCGCCGCTGCGCGCCGATCATGTCGGCGCCTTGCGTCCAGAGCGCAGTCGCCGAGCCCTGCCAGCTGTCGCCGCCGTCGAGGAGCAGCGCGTGCGGCCGCGACGCCCTCAGCCGTTTGACCAGCGTCGCGAGATGCGCATAGCCGCCGGTCTTGCCGTAGCGGTGCGCCGCCG
>Ga0209131_1000312_pt1 | contig 35350 bp, 32 predicted proteins | sample GraSoi_2013_40cm_FD_185826 | JGI IMG/M metagenome (GOLD analysis project Ga0209131, IMG submission 185826) | Grasslands soil microbial communities from the Angelo Coastal Reserve, California, USA - Sample 9_17_2013_40cm (SPAdes) (version 2) | ecosystem: Environmental > Terrestrial > Soil >...
GGCGCCTACGCGTATTTTCACGACCAGGCCGTCAACGGCGCGTTCACCGGCTTCGCCAACAGCTCGTACCGCGTCGCGGGTGGACGCATCGACGGCGCATTCCGCGGCGGCGATCTCGAGTTTCCCTACATCGCCGAGGCGGCGCAGCAAAGGCCGTACGCGGGCGGCGACGCGCGCATCGATGTGCGCTACTGGCGGGCGGGCGGCGGAGTGGCGTGGAAAACCTTCACTGCGCGCTACGACGAGGAAGCGAAGGGCAGCAACCGCGGCCAATACGGGCTGCAGATGCCGCTCACCGATTTCTACGCGTTCAACGGCTGGACGCTGCATTTCTTCAATACGCCGTTCCAGGGACTGCGCGACCGGTGGCTCACGCTGCGCGCCGGGCTCTATGCCCCGCTCGACCTGGTCTTCTACGCCGAAGGGCATCGTTTTCGCTCCGATTTCGGCAATCTCGATTTCGGCAAGGAAACCGACGCGGGTCTTTCGTGGTCTCTCCCTGGAGGCGTGGCCGTGCGAGTCCAGCACGCGCGCTACGAGCCGGGCAGCGGCCAGGTCGCGCCCAGCATCCACAAGACCTGGGTGACGATCAGCTACATCTACTGACGGATGGCGCTTCCGAAATCCGACCTCGCCGAGCTACGGCGCGCGAAAGCGCTGCTCGAGAATCCGGGAATCGCCGCCAAGCTCTCCTCCCTCGTCGGCTCGCCCGTCGAGAGGGGGCTGAAGATGCTGCCCGCGAAGGTGCGCTCCGGCGTGCACCGGGCGACCGAAGCGGCGCTCATGAAGGCGCTCGACGTCGCGGTGACCTCGCTCGGCATCGGAACGGGTGCGCGGCCTTCGCGCGATCGCCTGCACAAGATCGCCGCGGCGGCCTCGGGCGCTGCCGGCGGGGCGCTCGGCCTCGCGGCGCTCACCTGGGAGCTGCCGATCTCGACCACGCTCATGCTGCGCTCGATCGCGGACATCGCTGCGGCCGAAGGCGAGAATCCGCGCCATATCGAGACCAAGCTCGCGTGCCTCACCGTGTTCGCGCTCGGAAGCACGCGCAGCGACCGCGACGACGCTGCCGAATCCGGATACTTCGCAGCGCGGGCCGCGCTGGCAAGCGCCGTTTCGGAGGCAGCCAAGCACCTCGCCGAGAAGGGCCTCTCCAAAGGCGGCGCCCCGGCGCTCGTGCGCCTGGTCTCGCTCATCGGCGCGCGCTTCGGGATCGTGGTGTCGGAGAAGGCGGCCGCGCAGGCGGTGCCGATCCTCGGCGCCGCGGGCGGTGCGCTCATCAACACCATTTTCATCGGACACTACCAGGACATGGCTCGCGGGCACTTCATCGTCCGGCGCCTCGAGAAGATCCACGGCGCCGAGCCGGTCAAGCTGGCCTACGAAAAACTCTGAGGCCCGCGCCCTCTACTTGCGCACGTCGTCGTAGGCGCGATTGCGATCGAAGACGGTTCGCACGTACGAGCAAAGGGGAACGATCCGGTGGTTTTCCTTGCGCGCCCAGCGCACGGCCGCTTCGACCAGGCTCGGCGCGATGGTGCCGCCGCGAAGCCGCGGCTCGACAAACGTGTGGTCGACGAGCGCGAGCTCCCCGGAGAGCGTGTACGTGAGCTCGGCGACGCGCCGGCCGTCGCGCTCGAGGAAGAACACCCCGCGGTTGCCCGCGACCGAATGCTTGACCTCGTCGGCAGAAGCGTTCTTCATACCCTGATCGACTCTCGCCATCGCGCGTCGTTCCCGCTTACGATTCCCGCTACCAACAACTGCGAACAGGAGACATGATGGCTGCCTACGTGCTTGCCGAAGTCGAGATCACCAACCCGGAAGGCTACAAGGAATACACCCTGCACGTTCCGGCGACCATCACCCAGTACGGCGGGCGCTTCCTCGCGCGCGGCGGCTATACCGAGACCCTCGAGGGCGATTGGCCGAAGGTCCGCCGCGTCATCATCGAGTTTCCCTCGATGGAAGTGGCGAAGAAATGGTGGGATTCGCCCGAATACGAAAAGCCGAAGCTCATGCGCCGCGCCAACAGCAACGGACGCTTGCTGCTTCTCGACGGTGTGTCGTGACGGACGAGACGCTCGACCCCGCTATCGGGACGAGCGCCGCCTCTTCTTGTGCCCGCCGGTGCGGTCGTCGTCGTGCATGTCTTCTTCCGCGAGGTGGAAGCGGTGGAAGATGCGATGCGCGACCGGCGCGAAGATGACGCCGGCGATGCCGAGCACGGCGAAACCCGAGAAGAGCGCGTAAAGCCCCGCGAACACCTTGCCGCCGGTCGTGAGCGGGGTGTGCAGCGGCCCCATTCCCGACAGGATCATCGCGGCGTTGAGGAACGCATCGAGCGGGCCCAGGGCCTCGAAGAGCATGTAGCCCGCGATTCCCGCCAGCAGCGAGATGACGACCATGACGGTGCCGATCGCGCCGGCCGTGAGCAGCCGGCGCCGGAAGACCTGCGGGCTCGCGAGCGCCTGATGGCGCCGTTCGAAACGCAGCATCAGGCGAGACTCGCCCAATCGCGCGGCGGCATCAACACCTGCGCGAGCTTCGCTTCCGGCGAGCCGGGCTCCGCCTTCCAGTCGTAGCGCCATTTCACCACCGGCGGCAGCGACATCAGGATCGATTCGCTGCGTCCGCCCGACTGCAGCCCGAAGAGCGTGCCGCGGTCCCACACCAGGTTGAATTCCACGTAGCGCCCGCGACGGTAGGCCTGGAAGTCGCGCTCGCGCTCGCCGAAAGGCGTTGCGCGACGGCGCTCGACGATCGGCGCGTACGCGGGCAGGAACGCATCGCCCATCGCGCGCATGACCGCGAAGCTCTTGTCGAAGCCGCCTTCGGCGAAATCATCGAAGAAGGTTCCACCGATGCCACGCGGCTCGTTGCGATGCTTGAGAAAGAAATACTCGTCGCAGGCCTTCTTGAAGCGCGGATGCAACGCCCGGTCCAAGCGATCGAGCGCATCGCGGTTCGCGCGATGGAAGTGCGCGCAATCCTCCTCGAAGGGATAGTAGGGCGTGAGGTCCATGCCGCCGCCGAACCACCACACGGGGTCGGACCCCGGCCTTGTCGCAAAGAACCTCACGTTCATGTGCACCGTCGGCACATAGGGGTTGCGCGGATGGAACACGAGCGAGACGCCCATCGCTTCCCAGGGCCCGCCGGCGATTTCCGGGCGGTGCGCGCTCGCCGAAGGCGGAAGGCTCGTGCCGGTCACGTGCGAGAATCCGACGCCGCCCCGCTCGAGGAGCTCGCCGCCTTCGAGCATTCGCGTGATGCCGCCGCCGCCTTCGGGCCGCTGCCATTCGTCGCGAATGAAGCGGCCGCCGTCGAGCGCTTCCAGCTGCGCGACGATGCGCTCCTGCAACTGCAGGAGGTAATCGCGAACCCGTTCGCTATCCACGGCGGCTGAACGCGCGATGGCCGATGTCGCGCCGGAACTGCATGCCCTCGAAACGGATCTTTTCGACGATTTCGTAGGCCCGGTCCGCGGCGATCTTCACCTTGTCGCCGAGCGCCGTGACGCAGAGCACGCGGCCCCCGTTGGTGGCGAGCTTGCCGTCCTTCTCCGCCGTAGCGGAGTGGAAGACGTGGAAATCGTCCTGATTGTGGGGCAGGCCCGTGATGACATCGCCCTTGCGCGGCGTGTCCGGATAGCCGCTCGCCGCCACCACGACGCCGAGAGCCGCGCGCCGATCCCATTCGGTTTCCACCCGGTCGAGCGTGCCGTCGATTGCATGTTCGACAAGTTCGAAGAGATCGCTCTTCAGGCGCAGCAGGATCGGCTGCGCTTCGGGATCGCCGAGCCGGCAGTTGAATTCGACCACTCGCGGTTTGCCGTCGCTTCCGATCATGAGGCCCGCATAGAGAAACCCCGTGAACGGCACGCCTTCCGCGGCCATCCCCTTCACGACCGGCAGGACGATGTCGTGCATCGCGAGATGGTGGACCTCGGGCGTCACCACCGGCGCTGGCGAATACGCGCCCATTCCCCCGGTATTCGGCCCCGTGTCGCCGTCGAAGATGCGCTTGTGGTCCTGGCTCGACGCGAGCGCCAGCGCGTTCTTGCCGTCGACCATGACGATGAAGCTCGCCTCCTCGCCCTGCATGAATTCCTCGATCACCACGCGGTGCCCGGCCTCCCCGAGCTTGTTGCCGCCGAGCATCTGGTCGATGGCCTCGTGCGCCTCGGCCGCCGTCGCCGCGACCACGACGCCCTTGCCCGCGGCGAGACCGTCGGCCTTGACCACGATCGGCGCGCCCTGCTCGTCCACATAGCGATGGGCAGCCTGCGCGTCGTTAAAGGATTGGTAGCGCGCGGTGGGAATGGCGTGGCGTGCCATGAAGCGCTTGGCGAAATCTTTCGACGACTCGAGCTGCGCCGCCGCCTTCGTGGGACCGAAGATCCTGAGCCCCGACTCCTGGAACGCATCGACCACGCCTGCCGCGAGCGGGGCCTCGGGGCCGACCACCGTGGTGTGGATCTTCTCGTTGCGCGCGAACTTTACGAGCTCGTCGGTCGCGCTGATGGCGACATTGAAAAGGCCGTCCTCGTGCGCGGTGCCGCCGTTGCCCGGCGCCACGTAGACGCGCGAGACCTTCGGCGATTGGGCGAGGCGCCACGCGATGGCGTGCTCGCGCCCGCCGGAGCCGATGACAAGAAGCTTCATCTAGTGCCGGAAGTGCCGCATTCCCGTAAACATCATCGCGATGCCGTGCTCGTCGGCGGCGGCGATCACCTCCGCGTCGCGCAGGCTTCCCCCGGGCTGGATCACCGCGCGCGCGCCCGCCTTGGCGACGACGTCGAGCCCGTCCCTGAACGGAAAGAACGCATCCGATGCCACCACCGAACCCCGGAGCGACAATCCCGCGTTCTTCGCCTTGATCGCCGCGATGCGGGTCGAGTCGACGCGGCTCATCTGGCCCGCCCCCACGCCGAGCGTCATCCCCTGCGCGCAAAACACGATCGCGTTGGACTTCACGAACTTGGCCACGCGAAAGGCGAAGGTGAGGTCGTTCGTCTCGGCCTGCGTGGGAGAGCGGCGCGTCACGATGCGCAGCTCCGCGACGTCGTAGTCGTCGGCGGTCTGCGCAAGGAGGCCGCCGCCGACGCGTTTCATGTCGAGGCGGTTCATCTCGCGCGCCAGCTCGATGGCGAGCAGCCTCACGTTCTGCTTCGCCGCGAAGACCTTAAGCGCGGCATCGTCGAAAGCGGGCGCGATCACCACCTCGACGAATTGCTTCGAGACCGCTTCCGCCGTCGGGCCATCGACGGATTGGTTGAACGCAATGATCCCGCCGAACGCCGACGTGGGATCGGTGAGGAATGCGCGGCCGTAGGCCTCGAGCGGTCCGTTGGCGATCGCCACCCCGCATGGATTGGCGTGCTTGATGATCACGCAAGCGGGCACCGCGAACGTGCGGCAGCACTCCCATGCGGCATCGGCATCGGCGATGTTGTTGTACGAGAGCTCCTTGCCTTGCAGCTGGCGGAAGCTCGAAAGCGTGCCCTTGGGCGGGTCGCGCTCGACATAGAACGCGGCCGACTGGTGCGGGTTCTCCCCGTAGCGGAGCCGCTGCGAAAGCCGGAACTGCAGGTTCAGGCGATCGGGAAACGCGCGCGCTTTGCCGTCGGGGCCGCGCGCCGTGAGCCAGTTCGAGATCGCGCCGTCATATTCGGCGGTGTGGCTATAGGCCTTCGCGGCAAGCGCGTAGCGGTCGTCGAGCGCGAGCTTCCCGCCTGCCGCCTTCATCTTTGCCAGGAGTTGCCGATAGTCGGCCGGATCCGTCACCACGGCGACGAACGCGTGGTTCTTCGCCGCGGCCCGCACCATCGCCGGGCCGCCGATGTCGATGTTCTCGATCGCGTCTTCCATCGAGCAGCCGGGCTTGGCCACGGTTTGCGCGAACGGGTACAGGTTCACCACGACCATGTCGATCGGCGGGATGCCGTGCTCCTTCATGGCGCGCACGTGGTCGTCGCGATCGCGCCTCGCGAGGATCCCGCCGTGGACTTTCGGATGCAGCGTTTTCACGCGGCCTTCCATCATCTCTGGAAAGCCGGTGTAGTCCGCCACCTCGGTGACGACGACCCCGTTCAGCCTGAGCAGCTGCGCGGTGCCGCCGGTGGAGAGGATTTCGACGCCGTGGGGGAGCAGTCCCTTCGCGAATTCGACGACGCCCGTCTTGTCGGAGACGCTGATCAGCGCCCGTTGGATCTTTACAAGGTCACTCAAAGCCGTGCTGCTTGAGCTTCTTGCGCAGCGTGTTGCGGTTGAGGCCGAGGAGCTCGGCGGCGCGAGTCTGGTTGCCCTGGGCCTGGCCCATCACGACTTCGAGCATCGGCTTCTCGACGGCCGCGACCACCATGCCGTAGATGCCCGACGCTTTCTCGCCGTCGAGATCCTTGAAGTACTGCTTCATGACCTTGCGCACAGTCGACGACAGCTCGGTTTCGCGCGCGTCCGATTTGCTTTCGGACCGATGTTTAGGCTGCAAGGGCGACCTCTTCTTCGTATTCGAGCCGCTGCGATTGCCCGAGGAGCTCGTCGAAGAACTGCGCGACGGCCGCGAGCTGGTCGCAAGCGCTCTCGATCTGGTTCATGCGGGCACGGAACACCGCGGAGTGGCGAAGCCCCTTGGTGTACCAGCCGATATGCTTGCGTGCGACACGCGCGCCGCGCTCCAGCCCGTAGAAGGCGTAGAGGTCGTTCAGGTGCGCGATCAGCACGTCGCGGATCTCGCGGACTTCGGGCGGCGGCAGGTGCGTGCCCGTCTGCAGGAAATGCTCGATCTCGCGGAAAATCCAGGGGCGCCCCTGCGCGGCGCGGCCGATCATGATGGCGTCGGCGCCGGTGTACTCGAGGACAAATTTGGCCTTTTCGGGGGTGTCGATGTCGCCGTTGGCGACCACCGGGATGCCCACCGACTGTTTCACCGCGCGAATCGTGTCGTACTCGGCGTCGCCCTGGTACATGCAGGCGCGCGTGCGGCCGTGCATCGCAAGCGACTGGATGCCGTGATCTTCGGCGATCTTCGCGATTCGCAGCGCATTGCGGTTTTCCGTGTTCCAGCCGGTGCGGATCTTGAGCGTGACGGGGACCTTGACCGCCCGCACGACCGCATCGACAATGCGCGCCACCAGGGATTCGTCCTTCAACAGCGCCGATCCGGCATAAACGTTGCAGATCTTCTTCGCCGGGCAACCCATGTTGATATCGATGATGTGGGCGCCGCTGTCGACGTTGTAACGCGCGGCCTCGGCCATCATTTCGGGGTCGGCTCCGGCGATCTGGATCACCTTCGGCTCGACTTCACCGTCGTGGTTGCCGCGGCGGAGCGTCTTCTCGGACCCCCAGAGGAGCGAATTGGACGCGACCATCTCCGACACCGCCATGCCCGCGCCCAGCCGCTTGCAGAGGCTGCGGAAGGGCCGATCGGTCACCCCCGCCATGGGCGCGACAATGAGATTGTTCCGGAGCTGGATCGGTCCGATTTTCAAGTAGCGGGCTTTGCTGGTCGATTTCCGCGTCGTGCTCGATCGAGCGCGCGGTTGAAGGTGCCTATTTTATATGCAGCGCGTTTCGCGACCAAGAAATTTTTATTTCAGGTGTTGTGACAACGCGACAGTGCGCCGCGTTTCCTAGCCGTAGCCGCCGCCGCCCGGCGTCTCGATCACGAAGACGTCGGCCGCCCCCATTTGCGTTTCGTCCGCGTAGCCGAGCTCGGTGCGCGAGCCGTCGGCGCGCTCGACCCAGTTGCGGCCGACGTCCCCCGGCGAGCCGCCCGCCATTCCATACGGTGGAATGCGCCGATGCCCGGCGAGGATCGCCGCGGTCATCGGCTCAAGGAAGCGCACGCGGCGCGTCGCGCCGTTGCCGCCGCGCCAGCGCCCCTCACCGCCGCTGCCGATCCGGATCGAGTGCTCGTCGATGCGCACCGGGAATCGCCATTCGAGGACTTCCGGATCCGTGAGGCGTGAATTGGTCATGTGCGCCTGGACCGTGTCGGTGCCGCCGGAGATCGTCTCGTAATACTGGTAGCGGTCGTTGCCGAAGGTGAAGTTGTTCATCGTGCCGTAGGAGGCGGCCATCACGCCGAGCGCGCCGTAAAGGGCATCGGTGATGCACTGCGAGGTCTCGACGTTGCCGGCAACGGTGGCCGCGGGCCACCGGGGATTGAGCATGGAGCCTTCGGGAATCACGACCTGCAGCGGTTTCAGGCAGCCGGCGTTCAGCGGGATGTCGTCGTTCACGAGCGTGCGGAACACATAGAGCACCGCGGCGTAGACGACGGCCGAGGGCGCGTTGAAATTGCTCTCGAGCTGCGCGCTTGTTCCGCTGAAGTCGACGCTGGCGCTCCTGCGGTCGGCGCCGATCGTGATCTTCACCCTGATCATGGCCCCGTTGTCCATTTCGTAGGCGAACTCACCATCCTTGAGGACACCGATCACGCGCCGCACGCATTCCTCGGCATTGTCCTGCACGTGGCGCATGTACGCCTTCACGACGTCGAGGCCGAAGTGCGCCACCATGCGTTTCAGCTCCTGGACTCCCTTTTCGTTGGCCGCGATCTGGGCGCGCAGGTCGGCGATGTTCTGGTCGGCGTTGCGCGCGGGATAGCGCGCCGATTCGAGGAGCCCGCGCATCTCGGTCTCGAGCATGCGCCCGTCCTCGACGAGCTTCACGTTGTCGAGCAGCACCCCCTCCTCCTCGACGTTCTTCGAGAAGGGGGGCATGGAACCCGGCGTGATGCCGCCGATGTCGGCATGGTGGCCCCGGGAGCCCACGTAGAACATGGGGTCAGACCCCGGTTCATCTTGAGTGGGGTCTGACCCCGGTTTGTTCATGTACACCGGCGTGATCACCGTCACATCCGGCAGGTGCGTCCCGCCGTTGTACGGATCGTTGAGCACGTACACGTCGCCGGGCTTCATCCTTCCGGCGTTCTTCGCGATGACCGTCTTGATGCTCTCGCCCATCGATCCGAGGTGCACCGGCATGTGGGGCGCGTTGGCGATGAGGTTGCCGTCGGCATCGAAGAGCGCGCACGAAAAATCCAGGCGCTCCTTGATATTCACCGAATAGGCGGTCTGCGCGAGGCGCACGCCCATCTGCTCGGCGATCGACATGAAGAGGTTGTTGAAGACCTCGAGCATGACCGGGTCGGCGCTCGTGCCGAGCGCGTAGGCGGAAGTTCGCGGCACCACGCGTTCGAGGACGAGGTGGTCCGCGTCGGTGATGCGTGCTTCCCACTCGGGCTCGACGACCGTGGTGGCATTGCGCTCGGCGATGATCGCGGGGCCCGCGATGCGCGCGCCGGGATGCAGCTCGTCGCGGATGTAAACAGGCGTTTCGTGTGCGTTGCCACCGCTGGTCATGGGGACGATAGCGACCGGCCTTGCTAATTGGGTCCCCGTCTGCACGGGGACGACGGCCGCGGATGGGCTTGCGCCCTCCGCTGTTGCCGTCGCCTCCACCGAGACCGCTTCCACGATGAGCTTGCGATCGGGCATGAGGAAGCTGAAGCGGGCGCGGTATTGGCGCTCGAATTCGGCGCGCGCCGCCGCGGGCGAGCCGATCGGAACCGGCAGCGCTGTGTCCGTGCCGTCGTACTTGACGTGCAAGCGCTTCTCGATGCGCTCGAGGAGAACGCCCTGGAGCTTGAGCTCCTCGACGCACTGCTCGGCGAGCCTCACGCACTGCTCCTCGATGCCGAGCGTCGCTTCGTCGGAAAGCTCGCGCTCGACGGCCTCCTCGCGCAGCGCCCGCACCTGCGCGAGCCCCATGCCATAGGCCGAGAGCACGCCCGCCAGCGGATGGATGTACACGCGCTTCATGCCGAGCTCGTCGGCCACGAGGCACGCGTGCTGGCCGCCGGCGCCCCCGAAGCAGGCGAGCGTGTACTCGGTGACGTCGTGGCCGCGCTGCACCGAGATGAACTTGATCGCGTTCGCCATGTTCGCGACCGCGATGCGCAGGAACCCCTCGGCCACCGATTCGGGCGACTGCTTCTGAGCGCTCGCGCGCTCGATCTCGCCCGCGAGGTCCGAGAACTTCTCGCGAACGACGGCCGCGTCGAGCGCCTCGTCGCCGCGCGGCCCGAATACTTTCGGGAAGTGCGCGGGCTGTATCTTGCCGAGCATCACGTTGCAATCGGTGACCGTGAGCGGGCCGCCGCGGCGGCAATCGTGTGGATCGACATCATCGGAGCGCGCATCCGCACGCCGGCCACGAGGGTCTCGAACTCGCGCTCGAGCTCTCCCGCGTAGTGCGACACGTCGGTGGACGTTCCCCCCATGTCGAAGCCGATGACCTTGCGAAAGCCGGCCGCCTCGGAAGTGCGCACCATGCCGATGATGCCGCCCGCCGGCCCGGAAAGAATCGAGTCCTTGCCCTGGAACCGGTGCGCATCCGTGAGGCCGCCATTCGACTGCATGAAGAGAAGGCGCGGTGGGGACAGGTCACTGCTCGATGCCGGATGTGCCCTGTCCCCCAACTCCCCTGAAACCTGGTCCACATACCGGCGCAGGATCGGCGACAGGTACGCATCGACAACGGTGGTGTCCCCGCGCGAGACGATCTTCATCAGCGGGCTCACCACGTGCGAGACCGACACCTGCTCGAATCCCGCGGCTCGCGCGAGCGCCGCGACGCGTCGCTCGTGGTCGGGAAACCGATAGCCGTGCATGAAGACCACCGCGATCGAGCGAAAGCCTTCCGCGCGCGCCGCATCAAGGCTTGCGCGCACCTTTGCTTCGTCGAGCGGCTCCACCACCTGGCCGTAGGCCCCCATGCGCTCGTCGACCTCCACCACCTTCCGGTAGAGAAGCTCCGGAAGCTTGATGTGGCGGTCGAAAATGCGCGGGCGATTCTGGTAGGCGATGCGCAGCTGGTCGCGAAAACCCCGGGTGGTGAAGAGCACCGTGGGCTCGCCCTTGCGTTCGAGAAGGGCGTTGGTCGCGACAGTGGTGCCCATCTTGACCGCCTCGATCCGTTCGACCGGGATCGCGCCGCCGGCCTCGATTCCGAGCAGGTGCCGAATGCCGGCGATGGCCGCGTCGCGGTATCGCTCCGGGTTTTCGGAAAGCAGCTTGTGGGTGGCGAGCGACCCATCGGGCTTGCGCGCGACGACGTCGGTGAACGTACCTCCCCTGTCGATCCAGAACTGCCAGGCGCCGGGGGAGCTCATCGGCGCATTTTGACATGGGCTATGCTAGCGTTCCCGTTCCCGCACGGCCGCCACAGGAGATTCCCATGAAGCGCATCGAGACATTCGCCGCGTGCTGCCTGATCGCCGCCGCATTCGCGACAACGGCGAGCGCCCAGACCAAATGGGACATGCCGACTGCCTATGCGCCCACGAACTTCCACACCGAGAACATCGCCCAGTTCATCGCCGACGTCGACAAGGCCACGGCCGGCAAGCTGAAGATCCAGCTGCACGCCAACGCCTCGCTCTTCAAGATGCCGGAGATCAAGCGCTCGGTGCAGGGCGGCCAGGCGCAGATCGGGGAGATCCTGATCTCGGCCTACTCGAACGAGGACCCGATCTTCGGCGTCGACTCGGTGCCGTTCCTCGCCACCAGCATCAAGGATGCGGACAAGCTGTGGAAGGCATCGCGAAAAGCGATCGAGGACCGCTTCGCCAAGCAGGGGCTGGTGGTGCTCTACGCGGTGCCGTGGCCGCCCCAGGGGATCTATTCCAGCCGCACCCTGAACTCCATGGCGGACATGAAGGGCCTGAAGATGCGCACCTACAACCCTTACACCGCGCGCATAGCGGAGCTGGCCGGCGCCCAGCCGGTGACGATCCAGGTCGCCGAGCTCGCGCAGGCGTTCGCCACCGGCGCCGTCAACGCGAATATCACCTCCGGCGCCACCGGCTACGACACCAAAGCATGGGAGGTCGTAAAGAATTACTACGACACCCAGGCCTGGATTCCCAAGAACATCGTCTTCGCCAACAAGGCCGCCTTCGACGCGCTCGACAAGCCCACCCTGGAGGCGCTCCTCAAGTCCGCCCGCGAGGCCGAGGCGCGTGGCTGGAAGACCTCGGAAGAGAAGACCCAGTGGTACACCGAGCAGCTCGCCAAGAACGGCATGAACGTCGTGCAGCCGAGCGCGCAGCTGAAAGCGGACTTCCGCAAGGTGGGCGAGACCATGACTTCCGAGTGGATGACGACGGCGGGTCCGGACGGCAAGGCGATCGTGGACGCCTACAAGAAGTGACGCGAGCGAGAAAAGCGCTCGACCTGTTGTACGACGCCGCGGGTTACCTCGCGGCGTTTTTCATGGTGGGCATCCTTTTCATGGTGCTCGCGAGCGTGCTCGGCCGCGCCCTGGGCTTCAACCTTCGCGGCTCCGATGCCTATGCGGGATATGCGATGGCGGCGACGAGCTTCCTCGCGCTCGCGCACACGCTGAAACGCGGCGAGCACATCCGCGTGACCATTTTCCTGGAGCGCTTCGATGGCCGCTTCGCGCGGCCGCTGGAGATCTGGTCCCACCTCGCCGGCGCCTTCTTCAGCGGCGCGCTGGCCTGGTTCAGCGTGCGGCTGGTGTGGCAATCGCGCGCATTCAACGACATCTCCCAGGGGAACGATGCCACGCCGTTGTGGATTCCGCAGATCGCCATGGCGGTGGGCGCGATCGTTCTCCTCGTGGCGATGGTGGACGACCTCGTGCTGGTGCTTCGCGGCAAGAAGCTCCAAACCGCTCCCGCCGACGAGCTGAAGGCGATCGAGTAGCCCGTGGATGCCCTGATCACGACGCTCCTCATCGTGCTGCTCTTCATGCTGCTGGGCAGCGGATTGTGGATCGGTCTCGCGCTGATGGGCGTCGCCTGGATCGGCATGGAGCTCTTCACCGTGCGCCCGGCCGGGGATGCGATGGCGGTGACCATCTGGGGATCGCTCTCGTCGTGGACCCTCACCGCGCTGCCGCTCTTCGTGTGGATGGGCGAGATCCTCTTCCGCACGAAGCTCTCGGAGGACATGTTCAAGGGCCTGGCGCCCTGGCTCTCGCGCATTCCCGGGCGCCTGCTGCACACCAACATCATCGGCTGCACGATTTTCGCCGCGGTGTCCGGCTCGAGCGCGGCCACGTGCGCGACGATTGGCAAGATGACGCTGCCGGAGCTCCAGAAGCGCGGCTATCCGGAAGGCATGACCATCGGCACGCTCGCCGGCGCCGGCACCCTCGGCCTCCTCATCCCGCCGTCGATCATCATGATCGTCTACGGCGTAGCCGCGGATGTTTCCATCACCCGCCTCTTCATCGCCGGTGTGCTCCCGGGCCTGCTGCTCGCCGGACTCTTCATGGGATACACGGTCGCCTGGTCGCTCATGAATGCGGAGAAGATCCCGCCGCCCGACGCCATCCTCTCCTTCCGGCAGAAGGTGCACGCCTCTCGCCACCTGATCCCCGTGGTGGTGCTCATCGCGCTCGTCCTAGGGTCGATCTATGTCGGCATCGCGACCGCGACCGAGGCCGCGGCGCTCGGCGTCGTCGGCGCCCTGGTGCTCGCAAGCGTGCAGGGATCGATGAGCGGCAAGGTCTTCGCCGACAGCCTCATGGGCGCCACGCGCCTTTACTGCATGATCGCCCTCATCCTCGCGGGCGCCGCGTTCCTCACGCTCTCGATGGGCTACATCGGCCTGCCGCGCAAGCTCGCCGAGTTCATCACCGGGCTGGGACTTCCGCAGCTCGAGCTCATCTTCTGGCTGATGGTGTTCTATATCGTGCTCGGATGCTTCCTCGACGGCATCTCCATGGTGGTGCTCACGATGGGGGTGATCCTGCCGACCATCCAGAAGGCGGGCATCGACCTCGTCTGGTTCGGCATCTTCATCGTGCTCGTGGTCGAGATGGCGCAGATCACTCCGCCCGTCGGCTTCAACCTCTTCGTCTTGCAGGGGATGACCAAGCGGGAGATCACCTGGATCGCCAAAGCGGCCCTGCCCCTCTTCTTCCTCATGATCGTCGCCGTGGCGCTGATCTACTTCTTCCCGGGAATCGTCACGTGGCTCCCGAGCCGGATGTAGAATCTTTCCTCCCCTACATCGACGGGCCAGCTGCCAATGAGCGACGACAAGACCGTCAGGGACGGTTTCCTCAGCACCGTGGTGAACCAGATCTCGTCGAACGACCCCCCCGAGGCCAAGGCGACCTACGACCGGCTCAAGGGAACGGGGTTGTCCGATACCCAGGCGCTGCAGCTGATCGGGCTCGCGCTCAAGAAGGAAATGAAGCAGATGATCGCGGAGTCGCGCGGATTCGATAACGAGCGCTATGTCGCGCTCATGAACAGGCTGCCGGAAATCGATTAGGGAGGGCGAACCATGGCCGACGAAAAGACCGTCAAGGATGCGTTCCTGGATTCCGTGCTGCGGCAGATCGACACCGGCGATCCACCCGAGGCGCGCGCGACCTACGACCGCCTCATCGACGCGGGCCACTCGAACAACGAGACGCTGCAGCTCATGGCGGCGGCCTTGAAGATCGAGACCAACCAGATGCTCGCGCTATCGAAGCCGTTCGACAACGCCCACTACGCGGCGACGCTGAAGAAGTTGCCGACGATCGACTGACCGGCCGTGTGCCTGATCGTCGTCGCGTGGCGCGCGCGAGCGGACCTGCCGCTCATCGTCGCCGCGAACCGCGACGAATGGCGCGACCGCCCCGCCGAGGCCGCCCACTGGTGGTCCGACGAGCCGGCAATCCTCGCGGGACGCGATCTCAAAGCCGGCGGCACCTGGATGGGAATTACGCGCGACGGCCGGTTCGCATCGGTCACCAACTACCGCGACCCGAGCGACAAGCGCTCGACCGCGCGCTCGCGCGGCACCCTCGTCACCGAATTCCTGCTCGGCTCGCAAGGCCCCGAAGAGTTCCTCGCGCAGGTCTCGAAGCGGTCGCGGGACTATAACGGCTTCAACCTGATCCTCGGCGACGGCGACACCCTCTTCTATTTCGGCAGCCGGGAAGGCGTCGCGCGCCGAATCGAGCCCGGCGTCCACGGCCTTTCGAACCACGTCCTCGACGAGCCGTGGCCGAAGGTGATTCTCGGCTGCGAGGCGATGACTCGCGCGCTCGTGGATGCGGACCCGGCGCCGGCGCTCTTCGAGATGCTCTCCGACACCACCCCGGTTGCGGATGATCGCTTGCCGGAAACGGGAGTCGGCTTGGATTGGGAGCGGCGCCTCGCCGCCCCGCTGATTCGCGGGAGCGAATACGGAACGCGGGCCTCGACGGTCATGACCGTCTCCGCGGGGGGCGAGGCTTTCTTCGAGGAGAGGACGCGCACCGCGGAGGGCGGCACGGGCGGCATTTCCATGTTCCGCTTCAGCCTGCGCGCCTCCGTGCGCGTCGCCTAGGGAGCCTAGCGCCGTCCCTTCACCGCCCACGCGCGCGCGACCAGCGGAATCGATCCGTCGATCGCATACGGGAGCGAATCGCGCAGCCTCTCGCGCAGCCTTGCACGCGCCTCTTCCGGCAACGACATGCAATAGCCCGGCGCCGGCGCCTGGCCGCTCAGGAACGGCGTCCAGTATTCATCGAAATCGCGGAACGTCGTATCGATGTCGATGGCGGCGACTTCGACGCGCCGAAACCCCGCGCCCTGCCAGAGGCTGCGAAGGGCATCGGGACTGCAGAGCGGAAAGCGCCGGCCTTCGTCCTTTTCGCGCGCCGCGGGATCGAGCGCGACCGCGGCGTTCCAGAAGTGGCGCATGAACTGCATCTTTCCCGCGTAATCCCACACATAGGCGCCGGCGATCCCGCCGGGCCTGAGCACGCGCGCGATCTCGGCGGCCGCGGCCTCGGGCTTCGGAACGAAATTGAGGACCAGGCCCGAAACGACGACGTCGAACGCGAGGCGCGCCTCGGGAAGCGCCTGCGCGTCGCCGAGGATGAAGTCGACGCGGCCATTGCGAATGTTCTCGCGCGCGAACCCGAGGAATCCTTCGGAAGGATCGACGCCCTTCACCGAGCGCGGCACGAACTTGTCGAGGATGCGCTCGACGAGGGCGCCCGTGCCGCAACCCACGTCGAGCCAGGCCACATGGCGCGGCGGTTGCAGCCAGGGAAGAAACTCGTCGGCCACGCGCCGGCTCCATCGCCCCACGTACGGATCGTAGAGCTTGCCGCTCGCCCAGCGATCTTTCGCCGCGTCCATCGCTATACCATCGGCCCGACGTCCACCACATGGCCGACCTTCACGACCAGCGGCCACGAGTGCTTGTGCTGGAAGAGACCGCCCACCTTGACGCCGTCCGCCTTCTCCATCACGTGGATCACGCTGCTATACGGGTAGTAGTGCGTGATGCCATCCTTGTCGCCGACAGCGCCGAAGTAGGTTTCCGCCACCTCGCTCACGGTCGCGCCGTCGATGTGGAAGGCCGAGTGATAGTTGAGCCCGATCGCTCTTCCGAGGTAGCGGTCGAAAAGCGCCTTCATGGTTTCTTCCTGGCGCTGTCCACTTCGTCGGCCAATTCCTTCCCGGTCTTGTAGTGCGGCACGCGGAAGATGAGCCGCCAGGTGCGCTGGACGAAGGCGTTCGAGCCGTTCACTTCCTCGCTCCAGTACTTGTTGGCGATCGCCATGTTGCGTCCGGGATGGAGATTGAACGCGTCGTGCGAGCCCTTGCCGCCGAACATGTAGAGCTTGCCGTCGACGATCTCCCAGTTGTCGACGTCGCCGCCCCACGGGATTCCATAGACGATCCCGTTGGTGCAGTAGCCGCCGAACTGCGGCAGGTACTTTTCCGGCGCGCGGTCGAACATCGTCTTGTGCTCGGGCGAGGCGAAGCGGAATGTGACGCTCTTGTAGACGCTCTTCACCGCGCTCGAGCCTTTCTGGTGGCGGCCGTCGGTGAAGAAGCTCACGACGTCGTAGCCGAAAAGCATGAGGTGCTTGTCCTCGCCTTCCGACACCGCGTTCACCGGGCTCAAGCCCTCGCCGGGGCTCTGCGTCACCAGGGGCGCGCAGCCGGGAAGGACCGACAGGGCCGCGGCCGCGAAAGCGAGATGGGCGACGCGGGGCGCGAAAGCTTTCTGGCAAGTTACCGGTTGTTTCATGTCAGGTCTCGTCCTCCAGGCCCACGGTCCCGGCGGCGGCGCGCGCCAGCCGGTCGAGCACCGCCTCCCAGGCCGGGTGGATCGGCGGCGCCTCGATCAAGATACGCTTCGCCCCGCTCGCATCGAGCTTGCGCAGGCTCGCATACAAGTCGTGCGCGTAGCGCGCGGGATCGCTCGGCGCCGTGATCCATGATGTGACGTTGGCGGTCGGCAAGGGTTCGCGCAACGCGAGCACGGCGACGTTCGCGCGCTCGGCGAGCTCGACCTCGAACGCAGCCGGCTCGAGCACCGCGACCGCGGTGCGCGGCGCGTAATGCGCGGCGAGCGTCCCCGAGGCGCGCGGCGCGTGGACATCGCGGTCGCGTGGCCGCACGCCGAGCGCCGACTCGATGTCGTCGCGCGTAATCGCGCCGGGCCGCAGCAACACCGGCTCTCCACGCGTGAGGTCGACGATCGTCGACTCGAGGCCGACTTCGCACGCGCCGCCGTCGAGCACGAAGAGGTCGTCGCCGAACTCGTCGCGCACGTGCTGCGCGGTCGTCGGGCTCACGTGCCCGAACTTGTTCGCCGAGGGCGCGGCGATCGCGCCGCTCCCCGCCCGCGCGAACGCGCGCAGCAGCGCCTGTGCATCGCCGTGCGAGGGGCAGCGCAGCCCCACCGTCGCCTGGCCGCCGGTCACGATCGCGGGAACGGCATCCGCCTTGCGCAGCACGAGCGTGAGCGGCCCCGGCCAGAAGCGCGCCGCGAGGGTTCGCGCATGCGCCGGAATCTCCACCGCCCAACGATCGAGGTCGGCGGCGCTCGCCACATGGACGATGAGCGGGTGGTCGGGGGGACGATTCTTCATGAGGAAGATCCTCGCCACGGCCTGCACGTCGGTGGCGTCGGCGCCCAGCCCATACACGGTCTCGGTCGGGAACGCCACGATCCCTCCGCTGGAGAGGCGGCGCGCGGCTTCCTCGATCCCCGCCATCAATGCGCCTTTTCCCAGTTGTCGCCGACGCCGGCATCGACCACGAGCGGGACGTCGAGCTTCGCGACGCCCATCATCAGCCGCTCGACCTCGGGTTTGACGCGCGCGAGCTCGGCGTCGGGCACCTCCAGCACCAGCTCGTCATGCACCTGCATGATGAGCTTCGTCGCGAGCCCCTCCTTCTCGAGCCAATCCTGGACCGCGATCATCGCGAGCTTGATGAGATCGGCCGCGGTGCCCTGCATCGGCGCGTTGATCGCCTGGCGCTCGGCGCCCTGCCGCCGCGCCTGGTTCGCCGAGCCGATGTCCGCAAGCCACAGCCGCCGGCCGAAGACCGTCTCCACATAGCCGCGCTCGCGCGCCTCCATGCGCGTGCGCTCCATGTACCGCGCCACGCCGGGGTAGCGCGTGAAGTACTTGTCCATGTAGCTCGCCGCCGCGGAGCGCTCGATCGCGAGGTTCTGGGCCAGGCCGAACGCGCTCATGCCGTAGATCAGGCCGAAATTGATCACCTTCGCGTAGCGCCGCTGCTCGCTGGTCACCGCATCCGGGGCCATGTCGAAGACTTCCGCCGCGGTGTGCCGGTGCACGTCTTCGCCGCGCGAGAACGCGTCGACGAGGCTCTTGTCGCCCGACAGGTGCGCCATGATGCGCAGCTCGATCTGCGAATAGTCGGCCGAGACGATCTTCGATCCGGGCGGCGCCACGAAGGCTTCGCGAATGCGGCGTCCCTCCAGCGTGCGGATCGGAATGTTCTGCAGGTTGGGATCGGTGGAAGAAAGCCGTCCGGTCACCGCGACCGTCTGCGCGTATGTCGTGTGCACGCGGCCCGTCTTCGGATGAACCATCCGCGGCAGCTTGTCGGTATAGGTGCTCTTGAGCTTCGAAAGCCCACGGTGCTCGAGCAGCGTCTTGCAGATCGGGTGGTCCTCGGCGAGTTTCTCCAGCACCTCCTCGTCGGTCGAGGGGACGCCCGAAGGCGTCTTCTTCACCACCTTCAGCTTCAAGCGCTCGAACAGCACCTCGCAAAGCTGCTTCGGCGAGCCGAGGTTGAAGGGCCCTCCGGCCAGCTCGTGCGCCTTGCGCTCGAGGTCGAGCATCTTCTGGCCCAGCTCCTGGGTCTGCCGCGCGAGGAGGCTCGAGTCGATGAGGACGCCATTGCGCTCCATGGTGAGCAAGACGGCGGCCACCGGAATCTCGATCTCGGAGTAGATGCGCCTCAACTTCGCGTCCTTTTCCAGGCGCGGCCAGAGCGCGCCGTGGATCTGCAGCGTCACGTCGGCGTCCTCGGCCGAATAGTCGGTGGCGCGCTGGATTTCCACCTGGTCGAACGGAATCTGCGAAGCGCCTTTGCCGGCGACGTCGGCGTAGCGCAGCAGCCCCTGCGCGCCGAGGAATCGCATGGCGAGCGCGTCCATGTCGTGGCGTTGGTGGCTCTGCAGCACATAGGACTGCAGCAAGGTGTCGTGCGTGACGCCCCGCACCGTCACGCCATGATTGGCGAAGACGTGGCGATCGTATTTCGCGTTCTGGCCGACCTTGTGGCGCGCGGCGTCCTCCAGCCATGGGCGCAAGCGCTCGAGAACGGTCGCGAGCGGCAACTGCTCGGGCGCGCCCGCGTAGCGATGCGTGACGGGGATGTACGCCGCTTCGCCCGGCATCGCAGTGACAGAAATCCCCACCAACGACGCCGCCATCGGATCGAGGCTCGTGGTTTCGGTGTCGATGCACGCGAGCGGCGCGGCCTCGAGCTTCGCCACCCAGCGATCGAGCGCTTCCACGTCGAGCACCGTCTCGTAGCGCCGCGTGGCCACGAAGGGCGTGATGTCGGGGACCTGGTCGACGTTCCAGTTGAGCAGCGCGAAGTTGCGCGCATCCGTTCGCCCTGGGGACGGACCCTGGTTTCCGCCTCTTCCTGGTTCAGGGTCCGTCCCCGGTGTTGGCGCATCGCCCTTCTCCGGCGCGTCCTCTTTCTTCAAGAGCGCATCGCGCAGCGTGCGGAAGCCGAAGCGTTGGTAGAGCGCGGCGAGCTTTTCGGTGTCGGGCCCCTTGTCGACCAGCTCGTCGAGCGCGAATGGCAGCTCGACATCGGTCTTCACGGTGAGGAGCTGCCGGCCGGTCGGGAGCCACTCCATCACCTTGCGCAGGTTCTCGCCGACGATGCCCTTCACCTCGTCGGCATGCTCGATCACGCCTTCGAGCGAGCCGTACTGCTCGATCAGCTTGCACGCGGTCTTCGGCCCGACCTTGTCGACGCCCGGCACGTTGTCGACGGCATCGCCCATGAGCGCGAGGTAGTCGACGATCTTCCCGGGCGGCACTCCGAACTTTTCCTTCACACCCGCCGGGTCGAGCTTGTCGCCCGACATGGTATTGACCCAGAGCACGGCATCGGTGACGAGCTGCGTGAGGTCCTTGTCGCCGGTCGAGATCACCGAGAGCCAGCCGTGCTCCTTCTGGGCGATGGTGACGAGCGTGCCGATGACGTCGTCGGCTTCGACCCCATCGACGCAGATGATCGGCCAGCCGAGCGCCTTGATGGTCTCGAGCAGCGGATCGATCTGGCTCGCGAGCTCCTCGGGCATCGCCTGGCGCGTCGCCTTGTATTGCGGATAGATGTCGTCGCGGAAGGTCTTGCCCTTCGGATCGAAAACCGTGGCGATATAATCGCTGGGAAAGTCCTGCTTGAGCTTGCGCAGCATGTTCACCACGCCATAGATGGCGTTGGTCGGCTCGCCCGCCGGGCTCCTCAGCTCGCGGATCGCGTGGAAAGCCCGGTAGAAGTAGCTGGGGGCGTCGACCAGCAGGAGTCGTTTCTTCGTGTCGTTCATCTAAGCCCGTGAGGCTCCCGCCATGACCGTCGCATCTCCCAAGCTTCCAAGGCCGTCCGACCCCCAGCTCGTGAAACGCTCGCAAGCCTCGGCGCGCGAGGCGTGGCGGATGTTCGAGATTATCGCAGAGTTCGTCACCGCGACCGAGCGCCTGCAGGCGATCCAGCCCGCCGTATCGATCTTCGGCAGCGCGCGCATGACGCCCGAAAATCCCTACTATCGCTCCGCTGAGGACATCGCGCGGCGGCTGTCGGAAGCGGGCTTCGCCGTGATCTCCGGCGGCGGTCCGGGAATCATGGAAGCGGTGAACAAGGGCGCGTACGAGGGATCGAGCCCGAGCGTCGGCTTGAACATCGAGCTGCCGCACGAGCAGGGCGCCAACGCTTTCCAGGACGTCTCGCACACGTTCCAGCACTTCTTCGCGCGCAAGGTCATGTTCGTGAAGCACTCGTGCGCGTTCGTGATGATGCCGGGCGGCTTCGGCACGCTCGACGAGCTCATGGAGGTGCTCACGCTCGTGCAGACCGGAAAGATCCGCCGCATCCCGGTGATCCTGATGCACTCGCCATTCTGGAAAGGATTGCTCGACTGGATCAACGGCACGCTGGTCCGTGAAGGCATGGTCGGCGTCGACGATCACGAGCTGATCCAGGTGATCGACGATCCGCAGGCGGTCGTGGAAGCCATTTTCAACCACTACCATTCGCGCGGTTTCGAGCCCTCGCCGTCGGAACGCGAGGCCGAATTGGCGCTCTAACCATTCGGAAGGCGTAAACTGCCCCCCCTATGCGAATCCTGATCGCCCTGTTGCTCGCCGTATTCCTCGTGCCCGCCTTCGCTCAGTCGGGCGCGCGGCCCCGTCCTGCGGGCACGATTCCGCTCGAGGACGTTCCGCCGCCTCCGCCGATGGTGGTCGACACGCCCGAGTCCGCGCTCGAGAAGGAGCTGCGCGACGCGCAGATGTCCGAGCGCACGGAGGGCGACCAGAGGGTCCAGGAGTATCGCGTCAAGGGCAAGCTCTTCATGATGCGCGTCACGCCGAAGCACGGCCGGCCGTACATCATGATCGACCACAAGGGCGACGGGCAATTCGCGCGCCAGGACAACCTGGATTCCGGCGTGCGCGTTCCGCAGTGGGTGCTGGTCGAGTTCTGAAAACAGCGAAGACCTGACCCCATGTCGGTCTTCACGCCGGTCTCATCCGCGGATGCGGAGCGGCTCCTCGCGCGCTATTCGCTCGGCGTGCTCGAGCGCCTCGAAGGCATCGCGCAGGGCGTGGAGAACACCAACTACTTCCTCACCGCCACCACGGGCGAATACGTCCTCACGCTCTTCGAGCACATACCGCGGGCCGACCTGCCGTTCTACGTAGGCCTGATGGATCATCTCGCGCACCAGGAGATAACCTGCCCGCTGCCCATGCGCATGGACGACGGCGGCATGATCGCGGAAGTGAACGGCAAGCCCGCATGCATCGTGACCCGTCTTCCCGGAGCGCCGCGTGGAAAGCCGGCGCCGAATGACTGCCGCATCGCGGGTGAGGTGCTCGCGAACATTCATATCGCCGGCGTCGAGTACGATGCGAGCCTGGACAACTGGCGTGGCCGCGCCTGGCGCGAGCATTTTGCGCAGAGCCTGGCGCCGAAGCTGTCGGGCGCCGAAAACGAGCTCATCGCCGCGGAGAACCGCTACCAGGCGATGCACGACGACACGGTCCTGCCGCAGGGTGTGATCCATGGCGATTATTTCCACGACAACGTGCTCTGGGACGATGAAGGCAACGCCGGCGTGATCGACTTCTACTTCGCGTGCGACGACGCGCTCGCCTACGACATCGCCATCGGCGTGAACGATTGGTGCGTGACGCCCGAAGCGCAGATCGACGCCGCGCGCGTGCACACCTTCATCTCCGGGTACGAGTCGCGCCGGCCGCTCACCGATTTCGAACGCGAGCTCTGGCCGGTGATGCTGCGGCGCGCGGCGCTGCGCACCTGGCTCGGGCGCCTGGGCTACAACCACTTCCCGCGCGAATCGCACATGACGATTCCCAAGGATCACGAGTTCTCGCGCCGCCTCCTCGAGCACCACATCGCGAACGCACGCGACCTCGAAAGCACGCTCGCCTGATGGACGCGGCCATCCACGTCACCGAGCTCAAGGCCGCGCGCGGCGCGTATTGGCTCATCGAGGCGTTCGATCTTTTCCGCCGCAGGCCGCTCGCGTGGATCGGTCTGTGCTCCGGCTGGCTGGTGATCACCTTCGGGCTGATCCTCGTTCCCTTCATCGGCGGCGTCATCGCGAATTTCCTCCAACCGGTTTTCTTCGCGAGCTTCGCCATCGCCGCCTTCCGCCAGGTCGCGGGCGAGCCGGTGATCATGGGAGACCTCTTCACCGGCTTCCGGCGCAACCCGCGCGCGCTGATCAACCTCGGCGCGGTGCTCCTCATGGCGCAGATCCTGATCTTCATCCTCATGTGGTTCCTGGGGCTGCCCCTGGGGCCGCCCGGCGAGCAGAACTTCACGATGGCCGACTATCTCGAGGCCCTCAAGGGGAAGGAATGGATCCTCGTCGTCGGATTCGTGCTGACCGTGGCGGTGAAAGGCGCGCTGTGGTTCGCGCCCCCGCTCATCGCCTTCCACGACATGTCGCTCACGCAGGCGATCCGCTGGAGCGTCTACGCCGCCATCTCCAATCTCGCGCCGATGATCGTGTACGGGATCCTGCTGGGAGCCGCGATGCTCGCGGGATTGGTCCCCTGGGGCCTCGGTCTCTTCCTGGTGATCCCGGTGATGGCGATCAGCACCTTCATCGGCTACCGCGAAGTGTTCGAAGCGGGCCGCACTCCGTTATCGACGGAGTAGGGGCGCACGCCGTCAGGACTTGTCGACGATGGGCACGTCGTCGATCGGCGGGCCGACCTTGAGATAGAGCGTGTAGCTCTTCTGGTCGGCGGGCGGCGCGGGAAACTTCGCCCACCAGCTCCAGGTGCTCTTCGCCTTGATCGTCGTCTCTATCCAGCCTCCGCCATCCGTGGGCGTCGCCACGACGTTCCTGCCGGAATCGCGAATGATGCTGTATTTCGTGTTACCCGCCGAGATGTAGTTGTCGTCGTAGCGTCCCGAGTGCACGAGCAGGAACTTGATGGGTTTGTCGGTGGTGTTGCGGAAGCGCACGCGCACGGTGAGCACGCCATCCTTGCGGATCGATTCGATCACTTCGGCGACGATTCCCTCCTGGTCGAGGTCGCGCTTCGCGAGCGGCTTGTCGGCGGTCTGGGCCAGGACAGGAATGGACGTGGCGGCGGCGAGCACGATCGCCGCGAGAGCGCCAAAGAGGGTGCGCTGCATGGTGGCCTCCTTATTTTGTGCGAACGCCAATCTTCCACCCCGGCGGGCGAGGTGTAAACGGCCTCAGCCGGCGACGAGCTTGGCGTATTGGAGTGCGAGCCACTTGGTGCCCTGGGTCGCGAAGCGCACCTGGACGCGCGCATCGAGCCCGCGGCCCTCGAAGTCGATGACCACGCCTTCGCCGAACTTCTCGTGGCGTACGTTCTGGCCGACGGCGAAGGGTTGTTCGTCGGGCCGCTGCCTCTCGAAGCCCGAGCGCTTCGGGGTGCGATAGCGATCGGGGTCCGCGGCCGGCGCGCGCCCGCCGCCGGTGCTCCACGAAGCGCTCTCGGTCCCGCCCCATTTCGGTGTGCGCCCCCAGGGAGCCGGCCGCTCCGGCAGCACGATCCATTTGCAGAGCTGCGGCGGAATTTCCTCGACGAAGCGCGAAACGATTCCATAGCGCGGCTGCCCATGGAGCATGCGGCTGCCGGCGTACGAGACGTAGAGGCGCGTGCGCGCGCGCGTGATCGCGACGTACATGAGGCGCCGCTCCTCCTCGATGCCGCCGTCTTCGAGCATGCTGTTCTCGTGGGGAAAGAGACCCTCCTCGAGCCCGGAGATGAACACCGCGGAGAACTCGAGCCCCTTGGCCGAGTGCACCGTCATGAGCTGCAGGGCATCTTCACCGGTTCCGGCTTCGTGCTCGCCCGCTTCGAGGCTCGCGTGCGAGAGGAACGCGGCGAGGATCTGCTGCTGCGGCGTGCCCAGGTTCGCGACATCCTCCTGCGCCTCCCCCGCGGGCTCGAGGCCGTGCTCGAATTCGTCGGCGAAGAGCGTCGCGGCGTTGATCAGCTCGTGCAGGTTCTCGAGGCGGTCCTGCCCATCCTTTTCCGCGCCGTAATGCTCCTTGAGGTGGCTTCGCTCGAGCATCTCCTCGATCAACTCCGGAAGCCGAAGCGTTTCCGCGGATTGGCGCAGGCCGTCGATCACCGCGACGAAGGCGGCGAGGGATGCGCCGCTACGGCCGCTCACGATGCCGGCGCGCGCCACGTGCATGAGGCTGCCCATTCCGCGCTCGGCGGCCTCCTGCAGCTGCTCGATGGAGCGCGTGCCGATGCCGCGCGGCGGAAAATTCGCGACGCGCGTGAAGGCCGTGTCGTCGTCCGCGTTCCCCGCGAGCCGCAGGTAGGCGAGCGCGTGCTTGACCTCCTGACGCTCGAAGAAGCGCAATCCGCCGTACACGCGATAGGAGATGCCCGCGCGGAACAATGAATGCTCGAGGATGCGGGACTGCGCATTCGAGCGGTAGAGCAACGCCATGCCCGAGAGCGCGATGCCGTCCCGGTTGAGGGCCTTCACCTCGTCGACGATGAAGCGCGCCTCCTCGTCGTCGTTGGCGGCCGCGTAGATGCGCAGCGCCTCGCCCTTGCCTTCGGCGGTCCACAGGTTCTTGCCGAGGCGCCCCTTGTTGTGCGCGATGATGGCGTTGGCGGCGTCGAGGATGTGGCCCTGCGAGCGGTAGTTCTGCTCGAGCTTCACGACGTCCGTGATCCCGAAGTCGCGAACCAGCTCGTTCATGTTGCCGATTTCCGCGCCGCGAAAGCGGTAGATCGACTGGTCGTCGTCCCCGACGGCGAACACACAGCCGCTTGTCCCCGCGAGCATCTTGATCCAGCGGTATTGCAGCTTGTTGGTGTCCTGGAATTCATCGACCAGGATGTAGCGGAAGCGCTGCTGATAGTGCGCCAGCAGGTCGGGGTTGCGCGACAGCAGCTCGAAGGTCCTGAGCAGCAGCTCCGCGAAGTCGACGACACCCTCGCGACTGCACTGCGCGTCGTAGTCCGCGTAGAACGCGACCATGCGCCGCGTGAACTCGTCTCCCGCCTCGACCGCATTCGCCCGCAAACCGGCTTCCTTGCAGTTGTTGATGAAGTTCTGCAGCTGGCGCGGCGGAAACTTCTCCTCGTCCACGCCCTGCGCCTTGGCGAGGCGCTTGACGAGCGATTGCTGGTCGCCCGAATCGAGGATCTGGAAAAGCTGCGGAAGGCCGGCGTCGCGATGGTGCGTTCGCAACAGCCGGTTGCAGAGCCCGTGGAATGTTCCGACCCACATGCCGCGCGTGTTGATCGGCAGCATCGCCGATAGCCGCGTCAGCATCTCGCGCGCCGCCTTGTTGGTGAAGGTCACCGCGAGCACGCCCGCGGGGCTCACCTCGCCCGTCTGGATGAGGTAGGCGATCCGCGTGGTGAGCACGCGCGTCTTCCCGCTTCCCGCGCCGGCGAGGATCAACGCCGACTGGCGCGGAAGCGTGACGGCCTGGAGCTGCTCGGGGTTGAGGCGCGCGAGAAAATCGTTCATGGCGAGACTTCGATTTTCCTATTTTCCGCGGCTACATCGCGGTCGAAATCGAAAAAAAACCGCCTAGCGGACGTCCGACGACTCGCCCTCGATCCCACGTCCGCCGCACGTGGATGCCGTCGTCGACGTGGACCAGGTTGGCGCGATAGCCGGGAGCGATCCGGCCGAGCTCCTCATCGAGCCCGAGGAATGCGGCCGGATGCGCGCTCGCCATCCCGGCCGCCGCCGGCAGCGCGACGCCCAGAAGCTGTGTGGCATTGCGCACCGCGCTCGCCATGTCGAGCGCGGAGCCGGTGAGGATCCCCTGCTCGTCCACGCACATTCCGTCGCGCACCGTGATTTTTCTTCCCTGGAGCATGAAGGATGTCTGCTCGGCGCCAACGCTCGCCATCGCGTCGGTGACCAGCATGAATCGCTCCAGCCTCTTGCAGCGCAGCGCGATCCGCAGCACGACCGGGTCGACGTGGTGGCCGTCGACGATGATCCCGCACCAGCTGCCGGGATCGTCGAGCGCGGCGCCGACCGTGCCGGGCTCGCGGCTCGTGAGCGGCGACATGGCGTTGAAGAGGTGGGTGAAACCGGTGACCCCGTGGGCGAGCGCCGTCGCAATATCCGCATGCGAAGCGTTCGTGTGTCCGGCGGACACCACGACGCCGGCCCTCGCGAGCCGCGAGATCATTTCCGGCGTCGTCATCTCCGGGGCGAGCGTCACCAGCGTGCGCCCCACGCCGAGCGAGGAAAGAAGCGCGACGTCGCCCGCGTCGAGTCCGCGGAACTTGGCCGCGTCGTGCGCACCCTTGCGCTGCTCGTTGAGGCACGGGCCTTCGATGTGTATCCCGATCACTCCAGGAACCTTCGCGGCGATGGCGTCGCGCACCGCGTCGATCGCGCGCGCGATCACCGAGAGATCGTCGCTGATGAGCGTCGGAAGAAAAGAGGTCGTTCCGAAGCGCCGATGCGCGGCCCCGATGACGCGCAGGGTGTCCACGCTCGGATCTTCGTTGAAAAGCGCGCCGCCGCCGCCGTTGACCTGAGTGTCGATGAATCCCGGCAGCAGGAAGCCGCCGCCCAAGTCGTGCCGGCGAGCCGTGGCACACCTCGGATCGTTTTCGGACACCACGTCCACGATGCGGTCCGCGTCGATGAGGACCGCGCATTCCTCAAGGAGCGCATCGTCCATGAGGATCCGCGCGTTGGTGAGGGCTTCCAGCATCAACGCGTCTCGGTGACCTTGCGAAGGTGGGGCGGGCGGTCCGGATCGCAGCCGCGAGCCCGCGCGAGCGCATCGGCGAGACCGTAGAAGCTCTGGATTTCGAGCAGCGGTTGAACGAGCGGATGCGCGGCGAGCGTTGGCAGCTCGATTGCGCCAGGCACGTGCGCCCCGGCCACGATCACTTCGACGCCACGCTCGACCAGCTCGCGCGCGAGTGCTTCGATCCCCGGCCGTGCCTCGTCGTCCTGGATGAAGAGGAGTGCCGGAATTCCGGCACGCAGGAGCGCCTGCGGTCCATGCCGCACCTCCGCGCTGCTGAACCCTTCCGCGTGGAGCGCGCAAACCTCCTTGCATTTGAGCGCAGCTTCCTGCGCGATCGCGAGGCCGGGGCCGCGCGCGATCACATAAAGATGATTGGCCTTCTCGAGCGGGGCGACGCCCGCGCTCCAGTCCAGCGCCCAGGCGCGCTCGAGCGCCGCCGGTGTTTCGACCAGCGCCTCACGCAGTTCGACATCCCGGGTCCACTCGGCGACCAGATGGACGATCGCCCCCAGCGCCGCGATGAACGACTTGGTCGCGGGCACGCTCTCCTCCGCGCCGGCGCAAAGCGGAATGGCGTGGTCGGCGGCGGTCGCAAGCGGCGCGTCCTCTTCATTCACGAGCGCCACGATGATCGCGCCCGCGGCCCGCGCCGCCTCGGTCGCGGCCACCAGGTCGGGGCTTCGGCCCGATTGGGAGATGGCGAGAAAGAGGCAGCCCCTCATGTCCTGCTGCGCCCCATAGACCGACGCGATGGAGGGTGCAGCCGAAGAGGTGAGCACGCCGGCGCGCGTCTCGATCAGGTATTTCGCGAAGGTCGCCGCGTGATCGGAGCTGCCGCGCGCACAAGTCACCACCGCCCTGGGCGAAACGGCGCGCAGATCCGCTCCCAGCCGGGCGAGCGTGTCGGCGTTGCGCTCGAGTTGCAGGCGCAGCGCCGCCGCCGATTGTGCAGCCTCGCTGAACATGCGCGTCGGCGACGCGCTAGTCATTCGACGAGCTGAGCTCGGCAACGAAGTCATACGTGTCGCCACGATAGAACGTCTGGCAGAACTCCACAGCGCTGCCGTCCGGCAGGAATCCGACGCGCTCGACGAGCAGCCCCGCGTCGCCCGGGTGCGCGTGCAGGAGCTTCGCCTGCTCGGCATTCAGGAGCAGGGCGCGCAGCCGTTGCAGCGCGCGCGTGGGCCGCTTGCCCGCGCTCTCGAGCGCCTCGTAGAGCGAGTCGCCGACCGCATCAAGCGTCCCCAGGCAGGAGGCCACGATCGTCGCGTACTCGAGGCACATCGGCGCCGCGTCGGCGTAGCGCAGCCGATGGAAGCGAAACACCGGCGTGCCCGGCGAGAGACGAAGCGTGAGCGCCTCTTCGGGCGACACCGTGCCCTCCGAGCGCCGCAGCCATTCGCTGTGCGGCGCGCGCCCGCGCGCGCGCATGTCTTCGGAAAACGAAGTGAGCTTCGCGAAATTCTTCTCGATGCGCGCGGCGACGAAGTTTCCCGCGCCCTGGCGGCGCACGAGCAGGCCTTCCTCGACCAAGCCGTCGATCGCCTTGCGCACGGTGATCCGGGAGACCGCCAGCTCGGCGGCGAGCTGGCGCTCCGCGGGCAGTGCGTCGTCGGGCCCGAGAACGCGATTCTCGATCGCCTCGCGCAACGACCGCTGCAGCTGCTGGTAGAGCGGCAGCGCCCCGGCGGGGTCGAGCGGACGAAGGATTTCGGCCAAGGAGGAGGTCACGGAGCGGCCCGGTTAAGTACCACAATGATACCAATTGTGCGTTTAATTTTCATAGGAAGGTAGCATTTTATTTATGACATTGGTAGCATCGGCGGGCGAATTGGTTATATATTGGCACGCGATTGGTTCGTAAAGAAGTGTCGCACCTCACTCTTGGGAGAAAAACCATGACGTTCACACAAAGGCCCCTTGCAACCGCCGTCGCGCTGGCCTTGTTCGGCACGGCCGGTCCGGCCTATTCGCAGCAGGCGCCGGCGCGGCCGGGCGATGCCCCCGCCACCAGCGAGAAGATCGAGGTCACCGGTATCCGCGCGTCTCTCGAAAGATCGCTCGAGACGAAGCGCAGCTCCGATTCGGTGGTGGAGGTCATTTCCGCCGACGACATCGGCAAGATGCCGGACAAGAACATCGCCGACGCGGTCCAGCGCGTGCCCGGCGTCACCATCAGCTCGCAATCCGGTGGATCGGGCGGCTTCGACGAGAACGATCGCGTGAGCATGCGCGGCACCAATCCGAGCCTCACGCAGACCCTCGTGAACGGCCACTCGATCGCCTCGGGCGACTGGTTCGTGCTCGACCAGGTGGGACTCGTCGGCCGCAGCGTGAGCTTCTCGCTGCTGCCCTCCGAGCTGGTAAGCCAGGTGATCATCCGCAAGAGCGCGACCGCCGACCTCGTCGAAGGCGGCGTGGCAGGCGCTGTGGACATCATCACGCGCAGGCCCCTCGACTTCCGCCGGCCCGTCACCGTCGAAGCTTCGCTCGGCACGGTGTATGCCGACTTGCCGAAGAAGTGGGATCCGCAGGTGAGCGCGCTCGCCAACTGGAAGAACGACGCGGGCACGGCCGGCGTCCTGGTCCAGGGATTCTCGGAAAAGCGCCACCTGCGGCGCGATGCGCAGGAAATCCTCGGATACGGCACGATCGATCCCACGAGCGCGCTCGCGCGGGCCCGCCCTGACCTCGCCAACGTCGCCTATCCGAGCCTCATCGGCTCGGCGCTCTTCGAGCAGGTGCGCGAGCGCACCGGCGGGCTCCTCGATGTGCAGGTGAAGCCGACGAACGAGCTCACGCTCGACCTGAGCGGCTTCTATTCGCACATGAAGGCGACGAACTACAACCGCAACTGGATGATGTGGGGCAGCCACATCATCGGCTCCAACCAGATCCCCACCTCCTATACCGTTCGCAATGGCACGCTGGTCGCGGCGACCTGGCCGAACGTGGGCACGAGCGCGAGCCCGGCACAGTACGCGATCGTCGACGAGATCTATCGGCCTGGAACCTTTTCCGAGACCTCCTTCGTGAACTTGGACGCGAGCTGGCGCGCCACCAACCGCCTCACCATCTACGGCCAGCTCGGGACGACGACCGGCAAGGGCGAGACGCCCAAGCAGGACGTCTTCGAGGGTGACGTGTTCAATACCGGGGCGAGCTATTCGATGAACGGCCTGGGGTCGCCGGTGACCGTGGCCTTCCCGAGCGGCAACGTGTCGAGATTCACCGGCACCTCGCTCGACTGGATCTTCGGCGCGAGCCCCGCGAAGACCAAGGACGAAGAGAAATACGGCAAGCTCGACGGCGACCTCGCGATGGGCGGCGGAATGTTCGCGAACGTCAAGTTCGGCGGGCGCTACGCCGAGCACACACGCGACACGCAGCAGGTCGCGCAAGGACCCAACTTCGCCGGCCCGGACCCCTTCGCCGCGGCGAACCTCCCGGCGTGGAACGGCGAGACCTACCCGTCCAACTTCGGCGACCGCCTCGGCGGCAGCTTTCCGCGCAACGTCTGGCAGATTTCGCCGGGCGAGCTCGAGCGCTGGGGCGATCTCTACTCGAACCGCAATCCCCTCACGCGGCAATACTGGCCGGGCGAGTTCGCCCTCAAGGAAAAGGTCACCGCGGCCTACGTGATGACGAACTTCGAGGGCCCGCGATGGAGCGGCAATGCGGGCGTGCGCTTCGTGAAGACCGAGGAGCGCGTCACCGTGAACGTCGCCATTCCCGGCGACGTCTGCGGCGCGCTCGCCGCCTGCCCGCAAGTACCGGGCGCCATCACCACATCGGCTTTCGGCTCCTTCTACAAGTCGGTCGTGGCGAACGACTACAACGATGTCCTGCCGAGCGCGAACTTCAAGTTCGACGTGGCCCCGGACATGGTGGCGCGCGTTGCCGCCGCGCGCACCATGGCGCGGCCCGACTACAGCGCGCTCGGTGGCTCGATCACCGCGGACGATACGACGCACACCGGAAACGGCGGCAACCCGAACCTGAAGCCGATCCGCTCGAACAATCTCGACGGCACGCTCGAGTGGTATTACGCGCCGAAATCGCTGCTGTCGGCGGGTGTCTTCTACCTCGATCTCAAGAACTACGTCGGCTTCGGCACTTACCAGACGCAGCTGCTCAACATCCGCACGCGCACCTTTGACAACTACACGATCTCGGCGCCCACCAACAGCAGCGGCAAGGTGAAGGGTCTCGAGCTGTCGTGGCAGGCGCCGCTCGCGATGGGCTTCGGGGCCGCGGCCAACTACACCTATGCCAGCGCGAAGGAAGGCAACACGGGCGGCGGCTACAGCGGCGGAGACCTGGTGGGTGCTTCGAAGAATACGTACAACCTCTCGGCGTACTACGAGGACAACCGCTTCAGCGCTCGAGTGGCCTACACCTATCGCTCGAGCTTCCTCGTCGGCCTCGACCGCAGCACACTGCAGTACCAGGACGACACCGGAGTGCTCGCGGCATCGCTGGGCTACAAGGTGAGCGAAAAAATGTCGGTCACGCTCGATGCGCTGAACCTGAACGATCCGATCCTCAAGTATTACGGGGCCAATCGGGACCAGCCGCGCGCGTTCTACGCGAGCGGCCGTCAGTACTATCTCACCCTGCGGGTGAAGCTGTAGTTCGTTGAGTGAGGCTTGGGGCGGGGCGTTCCGCCCCGCCTTTTTTCACGTAGGGTAGGCCATGGCAACCCAGGTTGCGGCGGGGACGTTGACGGCCCTGACCCTCTTCATTCACGGTGCGTGGGCCTGCGAGCCCGCGATCATTCCCAATCCCGCATCGCTCGAGCGCGGCACGGGCGCGTTCGCGCTCGCCAAAGGTACGGCGATCATCGTGCCGGCCGCGGACCCCGAGGCGCTTCGCGTCGCGCAGTCGCTGGCCGAGCGCCTGGGCCGCGCGGGCGTCCCGCAACTGCGGGTGATGGCCGGCGAAGCGCGCGACGGAGCGATCAACATACGGCGCAACGCCCGAGCCGCCGGCGGCGACGAAGCCTACCGCCTCGAGGTTCGACCCGACCGCATCGATCTCGAGGCGCGTGCGACCGCAGGCCTGCGCCACGCGGCCACGACGCTGGGCCAGCTCGCGTGCCGCGAAGCGAAAGACGATTGGACCATTCCCGCGGTAGTGATCGCGGATGCGCCGGCTTTCGCCTGGCGCGGGGTGATGCTCGATTCCGCGCGCCATTACCAGTCGCCCGAGTTCATCCGCCGCTATCTCGACGCGATGGCGCTGCACAAGCTGAACGTGCTGCATTGGCACCTCACCGACGACCAGGCCTGGCGCCTGGAAATTCGCAAGTACCCACGCCTTACTTCCGTCGGTGCGTGGCGCGTGCCCGCGGGCGCCGCGGCGCGCGCCGATATCGACCCGGCCACCGGAAAGCCGCGCCTGTATGGCGGTTTCTATACGCAGCAGCAAGTGCGCTCTCTCGTGGCCCACGCGGCCAACCTCGGCATCACGATCGTCCCCGAGATCGACATGCCCGGGCACGCGACCGCGGCTCACGCGGCGTACCCCTCGCTCGCCGCAAGCCGGCAGGCTTCCGCGACGGTGCCGGCCGATTGGGGCGTCTACCCGAATGTGTACAGCCTCGAGGAGTCCACGTTCGCTTTCCTCGAGGACGTGCTCGGGGAAGTGATCGCGCTCTTTCCGGGGCCTTACATCCACGTCGGCGGCGACGAGGTGCAGAAGCAACAATGGTTGGGCTCGCCGCGTGCGCGCGAGCGCATGCGTGAGCTCGGCATCGTCGATCCTGCGGGCTTGCAACCCTATTTCACGAATCGCATCGGACGCTTCCTCGACAAGCGCGGCCGGCGCCTCGTCGGTTGGGACGAGATCCTCGAGGGCGACCTCCCGCGCTCCGCGGTGGTCATGTCGTGGCGCGGCGTCGACGGCGCACTCACAGCTGCGGCAAAGGGCCACGACACCGTGCTCGCGCCGGATCCGATTCTCTATTTCGACAACCGCCAGGGAGGAGGTCCCGACGAGCCTCCGGGCCGGCTTCGCGTGCTCGCGTCCCTCGAGAGCGTCTATCGCTTCGAGCCGATGCCGGCGAAGCTCGCCGAGCGCGAACGCAAGCATGTCCTCGGGCTCCAGGGCAACGTGTGGACCGAACACATCCGCACCGAAGAGCGTGCCGGCTGGATGACGTTTCCGCGCGCCGCGGCGATCGCCGAGCTAGGATGGTCCCCGCCCCCGCGGCGCGACTGGCGCGATTTCGTGCGGCGCGTGTCGGCGAACCTGCCGTTCTACGAAGCGCTCGGGATGCCCTACGCGGACAGCGCGTTCGCCGTTCAGATCCGCGCGCGTCCCGCGGGCTCCCATATCCAGGTCGAGCTGTCGACGCAGGCCGGATACGGCGACATCCGCTACAGCATCGACGGCAACGCCCCCACCGTGCGTTCGCCGCGCTACGACGGGCCGATCGCGCTCGAGTCACGCCGCGGCGAATCGATCGAGGTGCGCGCGGCCGCGTTCGACGGCGAGCGAATGATCTCCAGGGCGCGCGCTGCCACGCTTCGCGGCGACGGCACCGAGCGGCGCTCGAGCCAGGAGCTGCGCTTGTGCGGCAACGCGATCGCCCTCGCGCTCGAAGACGATGCGCCGCTTCGCGGCGCGCGCGCCGTCTTCTCCATCGACATCCAGCATCCATGCTGGATCTTTCCGCAGGCGGACCTCACCGATGTCGCGGGCCTCGCGGCCGCGGTGGGCCAGCTTCCGTTCAACTTCCAGATCGGCGAGGACGTGAAGAAGATCACGTTCCCGGAGCCCACCACCGCCGAGGGCGAGCTCGTCGTGCGGCTCGGCGGCTGCGACGGCGAAGTGCTCGCCCGCTTGCCGCTCGCGCCGGCGTCGCGCTCCAACGCGGTGACGACTCTCGCGCCTGTGGCGATCGCGCCGCGGCCGGGCCGTCACGACCTGTGCTTGCGCTTCGCGCAGCGCGGGGTCGATCCGATGTGGGCCATCGACTGGGTCGAGCTCACTCCGCGCGCGCCCGCGTCGAAGCCATGAGCGGCGCGCCGATCGTGGTTCGCTCGCCGCTGGACGGTTGGGTCGTCCCGCTCGCGCAGGTTCCGGACCCGGTTTTCGCGCAGGGATTGGCCGGCGACGGCGTGGCGATCGACCCGACCGCGGGCGTGCTGCACGCGCCTTGCGACGGCGAAGTCGTCGCGATTCCCGCCGGCCGCCACGCGGTCACGGTGCGCGCGCCCAACGGCGCCGACATCCTCGTCCACATCGGTATCGACACGGTGAATTTCGCGGGCGCGGGATTCGAGCTGCTCGCGGCCACCGGCCAGGCGGTGAAGGCCGGGGATCCCCTGCTGCGCTTCGACCTCGATCTGGTCGCGCGGCGCGCGCCCGCGACCGCAAGCCCGGTCATCGTGATCGCGGAAGGCTTCGTGGTGACGCGCCGCGTGGGCGCCCAGCGCATCGCGGCGGGCGACTTTCTCATGGAGGTATCACACGGCGGCGCGCGCGATGAGCGCGCACCGCAACCGGCGGATCGTGAAATCACCC